>Ga0209208_10000586_pt1 | contig 47988 bp, 41 predicted proteins | sample S1TSphfallax_3_FD_187694 | JGI IMG/M metagenome (GOLD analysis project Ga0209208, IMG submission 187694) | Host-associated microbial communities from peat moss isolated from Minnesota, USA - S1T2_Fd - Sphagnum fallax MG (SPAdes) (version 2) | ecosystem: Host-associated > Plants > Peat moss >...
CATAGCGCATGAAAATACCGGCATCGCTCGCCTGCACGGGTTTCAAGCTGCCCTTGATCGCGCCCTGCTTTCGCTTGGTGGAGGGACCGAAGCTCGCGAACAGAATCTTGGCCACCGACCGGTTCATGGCCTTCGCCATCAACAGCGTCAGCAATAAACCGGCCGCACCCACCAACATACCGGCGATCATCAACGCCGGGTTTTGCAGCACAAACCCCTCCAAACCGACCGCGAGACCCGTGAAGGCGTTGTAGACGGAAATGACCACCGGCATATCCGCACCGCCGATCGGCAGGGTCATCAAGATGCCGTAGGCCAAGGCGACGGCGAAGAAGATTTCGATGAGGTGAGGCATCGACAACAGCGGAGCTGCGCCGCCCGCTGCGGCAAACACGATATACCCGCCCACCATCACGCCCAGCAGCAACACCACACCATTGAATATCTGTAAGCCCGGAACGTGCAGCGGCTTCTTGAGCAGCGCGTCGAGTTTTGCCCACGCGATGATCGATCCCGACAGCGAAATGGAGCCGATCAACGCCCCGAGCAGCGTGACGATCAACGGAGCGGCATCGTGACTCTGGTTCCCGAACAGCTCGACTGCCGCGATGGCACCGGCGGCGCCGCCGCCCATGCCATTGAACAACGCCACCGCCTGCGGCATGGCCGTTATTGCCACCTTCCGACCGCTCCACCAAGCCGCTCCGGCACCGATGATGAGCGCGACCGCCGCCAGCGCGATGTTGAGCGGCAAGTGGGGTTTGGCCGCCGGATCGACGGTAAAGACACACAGGAAGCTGGCAGCGACCGCGGCCAACATACCGACGCCGGCCACCAAAATTCCGGAGGGTGCGGTGACCGGCGAGGCCATCCGCCATAGGCCAAACATCAACAGAAACGCCGCGATCAGGTCGACGGATCCGATGATGAGGTGGGATATCGTGATGAGCATGGGTTGTTCCTCAAGTTTTCTTCGGTGAAATCGACTTCACGCCCACCGGCGCCGCACGTTTCGTGCCTTTCGGGTGTCTTGCGGCGTGCGCGGCGTGTCCGCTCGCCGTGTGCGCTGCATGCCCACTGGTCTGGAACATGGCCAGCATGCGTTGGGTCACTGCGAATCCGCCGGCGACATTGCCCGCACCGAGCAGCACCGCGACAAAACCGATTGCTTGTTCGAGTGGCGCGCTGGCGTTGAGCAGCGTGAAGATACCGCCGACGACGACGATGCCATGGACGAAATTAGATCCCGACATCAGTGGCGTGTGCAGGATGGCTGGTACCCGGCCGATAATGACCCAGCCCGCAAAGGCGGTGACCATGAATAGGTAGACGGCCATGAAACCGCCGATACTGATTTGGAAACTCATCGAATTCTCCTCGAATGTTGCGGTCAGGCCGCTTTGGCGGCCGGTTTGGCGGGTTTCGCGGGCGGTGCAGTCTCGTCCGCACCGGCACCCTTGCCGGCTTTAGGGGGATCCTTCGTCAGTTTCCCAGCGTGGGTCAGGCAGGTTTTCGCCAGCACCTCATCGGTCCAATCGATGGTGACGATGTTGTTCTTCATGAAGAGTTCGAGCAGGTGATACTGATTCTTGGCGTACAACTCGCTCGCGTCCTCGCCGAGCAGGGATGGCACGTTGAGCGGCGCGACGATCGTCACTTGACCCACATGCGTCGTCTGGCCGGGCTCGGTGTCTTCGCAGTTGCCGCCGCCTTCGGCGGACAGATCCACGATCACCGCCCCCGCTTTCATACCGGCGACCTGGGCGTGACTGATGAGCTTCGGCGACGCTTTTCCGGGAATGGCGGCCGTTGTGATGACCAGATCGGACGTCTGAATATGCTGGGTGAGCACGGCCGTGACCTTCGTCTTCTCGTCCGGCGTCAACTCCCGGGCATAGCCGCCCTTGCCCGTCGCATCGACCCCCGTGCAGACGAAGGTCGCGCCCAACGATTCCACTTGCTCCTGGGTTTCGGCGCGTACGTCGTACCCTTCCACCACGGCGCCCAGGCGATGAGCCGTTGCCACCGCTTCGAGACCCGCCACCCCTAATCCCATGACCAGCACATGTGCCGGACCGATGGCGCCGGCCGCCGTCGTTATTTTCGGTACAATCCTTGCCAGAGTAGTGGAGCCCAACTGCACCGCGTAATAACCCGCCAACGCGGACTGGCTCGACAGCGCATCCATCGACTGCGCCCGGGTAATGCGCGGCACCCGCTCCATCGCGAAACAGGTGATTTTTCTCGCCAGCAGCCGCTGTACGAGCGCCGGATCTTTATGCTCGTAAATGAAACAAATCAGAATAGAACCGTTTTTCATCGCGTCGATCACGTCCAAGGAAGGGGCATTCACGCCCAGGACCACGTCGGCCTCCTTGACGAGTTCACGCCTGTCCGCGAAAAACTCCACGTCCTTGTAGGCGGCATCGGTGAGTTTGATGGCTTCCCCCGCCCCCGTCTGCATATGCAGCTTTGCGCCCAGCTTGAGGAGTTTCGGGATCACGCAGGGCACCAGCGCCACGCGGCGCTCGTGCCTTTGTGTTTCTTTCAGAATCGCAACATTGACATACATGGGACACACTCGGTCGTGGTGAAGGAATCGACGCTCGCAGCCAGGACGACGCTCGTAGCCAGGACAACGCTTGCAGCCGATAGACGGCGGCCTCGCGTGAGACCGCCCGACTGAGCCGCCTTAAACGGGTGCCTCCAACTGTGCGGTGCGCACCAGTTTCTTGTTCACGAACTCCTGGATACCCATGTTGCCGAGTTCTCGACCGTAACCCGAGTCCTTGATGCCGCCAAAGGGCAGCTCCGCGTCGGACCACGAAATATTGTTGATGAACATCATGCCCGTCTCCACTCGCGTCGCCACGCGCTTGCCGCGGGCGATATCCTTGGTAAACACCGAACCGCCCAAACCGAAATCAGAGTCGTTCGCGAGCGCGATGGCTGCATCTTCATCCTTGACTCTGAAAAACATGGCGACGGGACCGAAGAATTCATCGCGAAACGCCGGATTATCTGTTGCAACATCCGTGAGTATCGTCGGCTCCATGTAGGAGCCCGGCCGATCGATGCGTTTGCCACCCATCAATATCTTCGCGCCTTTGGCCACCGCGCCATCGACTTGGGCCAAGAGATCCACGAGGGCCGACTCGGTGGACAGCGGTCCGAGAGTGGTTTTTTCGTCCATCGGATCTCCCGGCTTCAAGGCTTTGAGCGCCGCGCTGAACTTCGCGAGGAATTTGTCCGCAAGTTCCTCCACGACGATGAAACGTTTGGCTGCGCAACAGGTTTGGCCGGCGTTGTACATTCGACCCCAGACCGCCCATTTGACGGTATGTTCCAGATCCGCATCCTCCAGCACGATGAAGGCATCGCTGCCGCCGAGTTCCATGGACGACACTTTGAGGTTCCTACCTGCCCGGGCCGCAAGACTGCGACCCGCAGCAACACTGCCGGTGAGCGCGACGCCCTTGATCCTGGGGTCATCGATGATCCGATCGCTCTGCTCATGCGATATCAAGAGATTCGTGTAGAGACCTGCGGGCGCGCCCGCGTCCATCCACAGCTTCTCGAACAGGATCGCGCATTGAGGCACGCAGCTCGCATGTTTGACCATGAGGACGTTGCCGGCCATCAAGTGAGGACCCGCCACCCGCGCCAATTGGTAATAGGGGAAATTCCAGGGCTCGACTCCGAAAATGACGCCGATGGGACTGCTCTCCATGTGCGCTTCGCCGATTTCCGGATGCAATTGGACGGGCGCCAGGAATTTCTCGGCATTCCTCGCGTAGTAAGCCAGAATCTCCGAACTGAACGTGACTTCGCCCCTCGCCTCGCTGATCCGTTTGCCCATCTCGAGCGTCATGGGTTTGGCGAAGTCATCGACACCGGCTTTCATGATCGCGGCCGCCTTGGCGACGATGATCGCCCGCTCCGCGTAGCTCTTGCGTCGCCACTCGTCATAGCAAGCAGTGGCGGTCGCAATTTTTTTCTCGAAATCCGCATCCGATATCTCTGCGAAAGACTTGAGTACTTTCCCGGTCGCAGGATTAAGACTTTGATAGCTCATAAACGGTTCTCTCTTGATCGTGAGTAGATGAACAGGCGATGCATGAAAGCGTTCCGCTCTTCATTTCCACCGTGCACCACTCCAACATCAGCGCAACCCAGCGTCTGTGCGACATACCACACAGTCCCGCGGAGTCACGAACCGGCACTCAGGCCACCGCCGCATTTTGGGCTGGCACGGTCTCAACCGGCACCTCTCGGATAATCGCGTTGAAATCCTTGGCTGTCAGACTCGCGCCGCCGATGAGGGCGCCGCCGACTTCAGGCGCCGACAGGAACTCATGTACGTTGGCCGGATCGACCAAACCGCCGTACAGAATCCGGATTTCCTTGCCTGGAGCGCCGAAGCGCGCGACCAGACATTGTCGGATGTGAGCGAGCGCCTCGACCACCTGTTCGACCGTGGGTGTCTGGCCCGTACCGATGGCCCAGAGCGGTTCGTACCCAATCGAATTGCCGGCAACCCCGATCCCGTCAGGTATGCTTCCGGCGAGCTGATTGGCACAGACGGAAAGCGCCCGACCGGCACGCCGCTGCGATTGGGTTTCGCCGATGCAGATAATGGTGAGAAGCCCCTCGATCCATGCGGCCGTGGCCTTGGCAGCCACCATGGAGTCGGTTTCACCGCGATGCTGCCGCCGCTCGGAGTGCCCCAAGATGACCCACGAAGCGCCCGCATCTTTGACCATGCGGGCGCTGACATCTCCGGTGTGCGCACCCGAGACATCGGCGTCGCAGTTCTGCGCGCCAATGGCGATGCGCCCTCCCGCCACCAGCGCGGCCCGTGCGAGCAGCGTTGCTGGGGGACAAATCACTACGTCAGCCGCGGGCGGCGTCGCTTGTGCAGCGGCGGCAATGGCCTCGATTTCCTTGAGGTCGGCCGACGTGCCATGCATTTTCCAATTTCCGGCGATCAAGCGGCGCATGACTGTCCAGCTAACATGGTCGATTTTCCCCAAACGATCTTAAGGTGAACGATCGCCGAACGTTGCGCGAACCCCTCGGCGTCGTCTGTTCGCTGGCACACAGTTAACGAGCTGCCTCAACGAGCGTGGACGCGGGGCACTTTGCCGCCGGTCCCGGACGGTACGGCAGCGCACGGAACCCGTGACAGAGGTTCGATACGGTGGCGTCATGAGCGACCACAACAACGCGAGCTCGCCGGCGCCCCGCGAGCGGGCCCTCGATGCCGATGGCTATCACTTGCTGGCGGAACTCGCGCTTGATCTGCGCTCATCGTGGAACCACGCGACCGACTGCCTATGGCGTCGATTGGATCCCGTGCTGTGGACTCTCACCCACAATCCGTGGGTTGTTGTGCAAACCGTCTCGCGGGACAAGATCCGGGAATCCATGGACGATCCCGGCTTTCGCAAGATCGTCGATGGGCTCATCGAGGCGAGGCGGCACGCGGCCCATGCCCCGGCGTGGTTCCAGAAAACCCATCCGCACACCGCGTTGACTTCGGTCGCGTATTTCAGCATGGAGTACATGCTGAGCGAAGCCTTGCCCGTCTACTCGGGCGGACTCGGCAACGTCGCCGGCGATCAGCTGAAAGCCGCCGGCGATTTGGGGGTTCCCGTCATCGGCGTGGGATTGCTCTTTTCCAAGGGGTATTTTCGCCAGATCATCGACAACGATGGCGCTCAACAGGCCCTCTACCCCTTCAATGACCCCGGACAGTTGCCGATCACCCCGCTGCGTCAGGCGAACGGCGAGTGGCTGCGGCTGGAGGTCGCGCTGCCCGGTTACTCTGTGTGGCTGCGGGCTTGGCAGGTTCAAGTGGGTCGCGTCAAGCTGTACCTGTTGGACAGCAACGATGCCGCCAATCATCCCATCCATCGCGGCATCACCAGCGAGCTGTACGGCGGGAATCAAGATCTCCGGCTGAAGCAAGAGCTGATCTTGGGAATCGCCGGATGGCGCCTGCTTCGCGCGCTCAAGATTCAGCCCGAGGTCTGTCATCTCAATGAAGGCCATGCGGCGTTTGCGATTTTGGAGCGCGCCCGCGATTTCATGGAGCAAAACGACCAACCGTTCGACGTCTCTCTCACCGCCACACGTGCCGGCAATCTTTTCACCACGCACACGGCGGTGGCCGCAGGATTTGACCGCTTTCCGCCGGCGCTGATCGAGCAGTACCTCACCGTCTATGCGCAACAGAAGCTGCACATTCCGGTCGGCGACTTGCTGGCGCTCGGGCGCGCGAACCCGCGCGATCCATCGGAATTGTTCAACATGGCCTACTTGGCGGTGCGCGGCTGCGGCGCCGTCAACGGCGTGAGTCGTCTGCACGGGATGGTCAGTCGGCAACTCTTCGCGCCGCTCTTTCCCCGCTGGACGCAGTCCGACGTCCCGATCGGCTCGGTGACCAACGGAATTCATACGCCAACCTGGGACTCGGCCGCCGCCGATGCGCTGTGGACGCAGGCCTGTGGCAAGGATCGCTGGCTCGGGACCCTCGATACCCTGGAGAAAAACATTCACAGTGTTTCCGATGCAGCGCTTTGGCAGTTGCGGACAGGCGCACGCCGGTCCCTGGTCGAGTACGCCCGCGAACGCTTATCGACCCAACTCGCGGCCTCCGGCGCAAGCGCCGAGGCCGTGAATGAAGCCCGGCATCTGTTCGACCCGCAGGCGTTGACGCTGGGGTTCGCACGCCGCTTCGCGACCTACAAGCGCCCCAACTTGCTGCTGCATGACCGGGAGCGGCTCCTGCGCCTGCTCCGCGACCCAAGGCGACCCGTGCAGCTCATCATGGCCGGCAAAGCACATCCGGCGGATCAGGCGGGTCAAGCGTTGATCCAGGAGTGGATCCTGTTCATGCGTCAACAGGACGTCCGCGCTCATGTCATTTTCTTGAGCGACTACGACATGTTGCTGACCGAGCATCTGGTGCAGGGAGTGGATGTCTGGATCAACACACCGCAGCGGCCTTGGGAAGCCTGCGGCACGAGCGGAATGAAAGTGCTGGTCAACGGGGGCATCAACCTGTCGGAACTCGACGGCTGGTGGGCGGAGGCATTCACGCCGGACTTAGGATGGGCGATCGGCGACGGACCGGACCATGGCCCGGATTTCGCCGGGAATGCGATCGATGCCAACGCACTCTACGATTTGCTCGAGCGGGCGGTGATTCCGGAGTTTTACGACCGGCGAGAGAGCGGCATGCCGATCGCCTGGATCAAGCGAATGCGCGACAGCATGGCGCATTTGACGCCCCAATTTTCCGCCAACCGAGCCGTACGCGAGTACACCGAGCGACACTACCTTCCCGCAGCGACCGAGTATCGTGCGCGCGCCGCCGATCACGCCGCGCTCGGCCGGTCAATCGCCGACTGGCAACGTGCGCTCGATCAGAAGTGGGACTCGCTGCGCTTTGGCAGCGTCCGGGTCAACACCGGGCCCAATGTGCACGAGATCGAGGTCGAGCTCTTTTTGAACGGCATGGATCCGCATGCGGTCGAAGTTCAAGTGTACGCGGACCCCCTCAACGGGGAGGACTCGGCAGAGGAAATGACGCGGGTTCGAACGGTCGCCGACCCGTCGAGCCCGAACGTCTATCGCGCCACCGTGTGCGCCGGGCGTCCGATCGGCGACTATACCGCTCGAGTCCTTCCGGCCCATGCGCACGCATCGGTGCCGCTCGAATGCGCACGCATTGCATGGCAGCGCTGAGGCTGACCGGCAACGCCGCCGACCGTCAGGGTTTCTTCAACCCCGCCGCATCCCGTGCCAGCCCTTCGATGCCGGCCCAATTGCCCGTCGCGATCATGGCGGCCGGTGCCACCCACGACCCACCCACGCACACCACGTTGGGGAGAGCCAAGAAATCAGGCGCGGTGGCCCTCGAGATTCCGCCCGTCGGGCAGAACAGTACGTCCGGAAACGGTGCGCCCAAGGCCTTCAGCATGCCAATACCGCCGGCCTGCTCCGCCGGAAACAGCTTCAAGACATTGAAACCGGCCGAGCGCGCCTGGATCAGTTCGGTGGGAGTCATGACCCCCGGCAACAGCGGAAAGCGCGCACCCCGCGAAGCGGCGGCCAATTCGGGCGTGAGGCCGGGCGTCACACCGAACTGTGCGCCGACGCGATCGGCGGCCGCAAAGTCCACCGCGCGCGTCAGCGTACCCACACCGATGATGGCGTCGGGAACGGCCTTCCGCATGGCCTCGATGGCCGCGAGTGCCACGGGAGTCCGCATCGTGATTTCAAGCACCGCCAAGCCGCCGGCGAGCAGCGCCCGCGCAAGCGGCACGGCATGCCCCAATTCGGTGATGGTGAGTACGGGGATGACCGGAGCCTTGCCGACGATTTCTCGAATGTTCAATCAATGGTCCTCGCCACCGCGCTGTGGCCTCTATGCCGATGCCTCACATCAAGGAGATGGTGCTCACATCAAGGAGATGGCGCCCGCCTCCGCATCGCCCGTGGCGCGGCGGAGTGTTGCAAACAGCTCCCGCCCCGTGCCGAATTCGTTGTCCTGATGTGTCAGCGCGGGCAGCTCCCGGCCCTGCCACTCGGCCTCGCTGACCCGTGCCTCGAGGATACCGGCGTGACAATCCAGGCGAATGATGTCGCCGGTGCGCACCCGTCCCAAGGGTCCGCCGCGGAGCACCTCCGGGGTCACATGAATCGCCGCGGGCACACTGCCCGACGCCCCGGACATGCGTCCGTCGGTGACCAGCGCGACGTGAAACCCCTGGCTTTGCAGCGAAGCGAGCGAGGGAGTGAGCTGGTGCAACTCCGGCATGCCATTGGCCCGTGGCCCCTGAAAACGCACCACCGCCACGCAATCGCGGGCGAGCTGCCCCGCCTTGAAAGCGTCGATCACGTCCTCCTGGTCGTCGAACACCACGGCCGGTGCCTCGATCACATGGTGTTCGGCCTTCATCGCCGAGGTCTTGATGACCGCACGGCCCAGATTGCCGGTGAGCAGCCTGAGGCCTCCATGGGTGCTGAATGGGTTGTCCAAGGGTCGCAGGACATCGAGATCGCCGCTCGACTCCGGGGCCGCACGCCAGGCGAGCTTTCCTTCGTTGAGCCAGGGCTCGGCGGCATAGGCGTCGAGTCCCGTTCCCATCATGGTGAGGACATCGCCATGGACGAGACCGCCCTGGAGCAGTTCGCGGATCAGAAACGCCATACCACCGGCCACGTGGAAGCGATTCACATCGGCGCTGCCGTTCGGATAAATCCGCGTGAGCAATGGCACGTGGGCCGATAAGTCGCTGAAATCGTCCCAGGTGATGCTGATGCCGGCACAGCGCGCGATGGCCACCAAGTGCAGCGTGTGATTGGTCGAACCGCCGGTGGCCAAGAGCCCGACGATGCCATTGACGATGCACTTCTCGTTGACCACCCGGGACAGCGGCAAATACTCGGGGCCGAGTGCGGTCAGCCGCGCGGCACGTGCCGCCGCCGCCGCGGTCAGCGCATCCCTGAGCGCCGTGCCGGGAGGCACGAACGCGGCACCCGGGACGTGCAGACCCATCATTTCCATGAGCATCTGATTGCTGTTGGCGGTACCGTAAAAGGTGCAGGTGCCCGCAGCATGGTAGCTCGCCGACTCGGACTCGAGCAGTACATCGCGACCCACCTTGCCCTCCGCGTACAGCTGGCGGATGCGCGCCTTCTCCTTGTTGGGCATGCCCGAAGGCATCGGGCCGCCTGGAACGAAAAGTACGGGCAGATGTCCAAAAGACAGGGCGCCCATGAGCAGACCCGGCACGATTTTGTCGCACACGCCGAGGCATAGCGCTGCGTCGAACATGTTGTGCGCCAGAGCGACGCCCGTGGCCATCGCGATGACGTCGCGGCTGAACAGCGACAGCTCCATCCCCGGCTGTCCCTGAGTGACGCCGTCACACATGGCCGGTACGCCGCCCGCGAATTGCGCCACGGCGCCCGCCGCGCGCGCCGCCTGCTTGATGATGGCGGGATAGTTCTCGAGCGGCTGGTGTGCCGACAGCATGTCATTGTAGGCCGAGACGATGGCCACATTGGGCCAGCGCATGAGCTTCAATGCTTCCTTGTCCGATGCTGCGGAGGCGGCAAAGCCATGTGCAAGATTGGTGCACGACAAGCCCGCGCGTGCCGAACCACGGTGCTTGGCGGCCTCCATCCGCTGCAAATAATCCGCCCTCCCGGCGGCGCTGCGCAGCGCGATGCGCTCGGTGACTGCGCGCACCACGGCATGAATAGAGGGTGAGTTTTTCGTCATGTGTCATTGTGCCATATCGGTGACACTTACTAGAACGCGCGCGCAAATGCTACCCTCACACTTCAAGCAGATGAGGAATGTTGCGAACAGTGGCTGTTTTACCTACTTTCGATATGTTGTTGTTCGGCGGCACCGGTGATCTCGTGACCCGGAAACTGCTGCCCGCGCTGTACCGGCGCTATGTGGCAGGACAGGTGTCCGAGCAATCGCGCATCTTCGGAATCGCACGCTCCGTGCTCACGCGCAGCGAATATCTTGCCCAGGCCGAATCGGCGTGTAGGGGATTCCTCGGCGACGAATTCGATTCGCCGCATTGGGAAAGATTCAGTGCGCTCCTCACCTACATGAAGATCGATGCGAGTGTGGATCAGGACTTCGAGCAGCTCAAATCTGCCTTGAGGGACCGCGATGACTTCGTGCGGGTGTGTTTCCTGTCGACCGGTTCCCATCTCTTCGCGATGATTTGCAACAATCTCGCGAAGAGCGGCGTGGTCACGCCCCTCACACGGGTGGTGCTCGAGAAGCCGCTCGGCCACGACACCGTATCCGCTGACCTCATCAACACCCAGGTGGGCGCGGTGTTCAGCGAACGGCAGATCTATCGCATCGATCACTATCTCGGCAAGGAAGCGGTGCAGAATCTCATGGCTCTGCGCTTCGGCAATGCGCTGTTCGAACCGCTGTGGCGGCGCGGCCTGGTTCGGCACGTTCAGATCACCGTCGCCGAGGAATTGGGTGTGGAGCGCCGGGGTCAATTCTATGACCAGACCGGAGCCCTGCGCGACATGGTGCAAAATCACCTGCTGCAACTACTCTGCATCATGGCGATGGAGCCGCCGGCGAGCAGCGACCCCGACGCCGTGCGCGACGAGAAATTGAAAGTGCTGCGCGCGCTGCGTCCGCTGCGAGATCGCGACGTGCTGACCAAGACCGTACGCGGTCAATACAAAGCCGGTGCGGTGCGCGGCGTGCCCGTGCCGGGCTACCTCGAGGAAGCCGACATCGCGCCCGACAGCACCACCGAAACGTTCACCGCGCTGAAAGTGGAAATCGACACCTGGCGCTGGGCCGGCGTCCCCTTTTACCTGCGCACCGGCAAGCGCTTGCAGGATCGGTTGACCGAGTTGGTGGTGACCTTCGACGAGGTACCGCATCCGATCTTCGAGAAGCCGCAGACGTCGAATACGGCCAACGAGCTGGTCATTCGCCTTCAGCCGGATGAGAGCATCACGATGACCATTCTGGCGAAGAATCCCGGTGAGGGCATGCGCTTGAAGCCGGTGAGCCTGGCGCTCGATCTCGGCGAGACCTTCAAGACCCGCAGCCTCGACGCCTATGAGCGACTGCTCATGGACACCGTCAAGGGAAATCTGACCCTCTTCATGCGTCGCGACGAACTCGACGCGGCCTGGCGATGGATCGATCCGATCCGGGACAGTTGGGAGGCCTACGATGATCGGCCCAAGCCCTACATCGCCGGCAGCTGGGGACCCGCGTCCTCCAGCGCCCTGGTCGGCCGCGACGGATTCTCTTGGCATGATGAGCTGTGACGGTTTGCGCCGCTCGTAATCGCATGGACGTTTCACAGGCCATTCGGTACCCGGATTTGGTGCAGCTCTCAAGTGCCCTGGCGAGTCGCGTTGCCGGAGCGCTGCGGGCCGCCTTGGCCCGCCGCGGCCGTGCCAGCCTGGTCGTCTCGGGCGGCAAATCGCCGGTCAAGCTGTTCGAAGCATTGCGCAGCGAGGCGCTGGATTGGAGTCACGTTTTGGTGACGTTGGCCGATGAGCGGTGGGTCGATCCCACGGATGCGGCCAGTAACGAGCGCCTGGTGCGAGAGGTGCTGCTCAAGAACGCGGCGGCCGCGGCGCAATTCGTCGGCCTCAAAAACGACGCACCGACCCCGGATCTCGGCGCGGGGCCGGCCTGGGATCGATTGGCGGGCGCGCCCCGTCCGTTTGATGTCCTGCTCCTCGGGATGGGCGACGACGGCCACACCGCATCCCTATTCCCGAAGTCTCCGGCCCTGCGGTCGGCGATCGACGAGGCGGCGCCACCGGGCTTGATCGGGATGCGGGCGCCCACCCCGCCCGAGGCACGCCTCAGCCTCAATCTGTCCGCCCTCTTGGATTCCCGCGACATCGTGATCCTCGTCAACGGTGAATCCAAATGGCGCACGTATACTCAGGCCTGTCAGCCAGGCCCCGTGGAAGACATGCCGGTGCGCGCGCTGCTTCGGCAGACTCGGACGCCGGTCGACGTGGTGTGGTCCCCTTAAAAGGAATATAACGTGAGTTCCAGCTTGAAACCCGTAAAACCCGACCGGCGGCTCACCGACGACCGGACTGCGCTCACGAAGGATGCCATCAAGAACGCGTTTCTCGATGACCTCTTCTACGTGCAGGGCAAATTCCCCGCCCTCGCCACCGACAATGATTATTACATGGCTCTCGCCTATGCGATCCGCGACCGCATGTTGCAGCGCTGGATCAGCACGGCCGCCGCCTATACCAAGCAGGGATCACGCACCGTTGCCTATTTGTCGGCGGAGTTTCTGATGGGCCCGCACCTCGGCAACAATCTCATCAATTTGGGCATCTTCGAAACCGTCAAGGAATGCGTCACCGAACTGGGACTCAACTTCGAGGAGCTCTTGGGTCAGGAGGAGGAGCCCGGACTCGGTAACGGCGGCTTGGGACGACTCGCGGCCTGCTTCATCGATTCCCTCGCGACGTTGGAGATCCCCGCCATCGGCTACGGCATCCGCTACGAGTTCGGCATCTTCCATCAAGAAATCATCGACGGCTGGCAGATCGAGAAAACCGACAAGTGGCTGCGCAACGGCAACCCGTGGGAACTCGCGCGCCCCGAGTGGTCGGTGGAGGTCAAATTCGGCGGCACCACCGAACAGTACATCGACGAGCACAACCGTCTGCGGGTGCGCTGGGTGCCGCACAAGATCGTCAACGGCGTGCCCTACGACACGCTGATCCTGGGCTACCGCACCAATACCGCGAACACCTTGCGCCTGTGGCGCTCGGAGGCGCCGGAGTCCTTCGATTTCGCGATCTTCAACAGCGGCGATTACTACGGCGCGGTCAACCAGAAGGTCGCATCCGAGAATTTGAGCAAGGTGCTGTACCCGAACGATCAGGAGCTGCGCGGCAAGGAGCTGCGCCTGGAGCAGCAATTCTTCTTCGTCTCCTGCTCGTTGCAGGACATGTTCCGCATCCTCGAACGCCAGAAACTCCCCGTCGAGGCATTCCACGAAAAATTCGCGGTCCAGCTCAATGACACGCACCCCGCCATCGCCATCGCCGAGCTCATGCGGTTGCTGGTGGACGAATATGTCCTGCCGTGGGCGGATGCGTGGAGCGTGACGATCAAGACTTTCGCGTACACCAATCACACGCTCCTGCCGGAAGCGCTCGAGCGCTGGTCGCTCGCCGTTTTCGGCCGTGTCCTGCCGCGGCACCTGCAGATCATCTATGAGATCAACGCGCACTTCCTCGAAGAGGTCCGCATCCGCTTCCTGGGCGACGAGGCGCGGATTTCACGCCTGTCGATCATTGACGAGAGCGGCGAACGTTATGTGCGGATGGCGCATCTCGCCTGTGTCGGCAGCCATGCCATCAATGGCGTGGCCGGACTGCATTCCGAGCTCTTGAAGACGGACGTCCTCAAGGACTTCTACGAAATGTGGCCGCATAAGTTCAGCAACAAGACCAACGGCGTCACGCCCCGGCGCTGGATGGTGCTCTGCAACCCCAAGTTGTCCAGCCTCATCACCGAGCACATCGGCGACAGCTGGATCAAGGATCTGTCGCAGTTGAAGCGCCTGGAGCCGCTCGCGGAGGATGCGCAGTTTCGCCTGCGCTGGCAGGCCATCAAGCTGCACAACAAGCGCGCTTTCGCCGCACTCGCGCTCGAGCGCACGGGCATCGTCGTCGATCCCGATTCGATCTTCGATGTGCTGGTGAAACGCATCCACGAGTACAAGCGCCAGCATTTGAAAGTGCTGCACATCGTCGCGCTCTATCATTCGATCAAACTCAATCCGTCGCAGGACATCCAACCCCGGACTTTCATCTTCGGTGGCAAAGCCGCCCCCGGCTATCATCTGGCCAAACTGATGATCAAGCTCATCACGGCGGTCGGCGAAGTCGTGAACCGGGATCCGGACGTACGCGATCGGCTGAAGGTCGTGTTCCTGCCGAACTTCAATGTCACGAACGGCCAACTGGTGTATCCCGCCGCCGATCTGTCGGAGCAGATCTCCACCGCCGGCAAGGAAGCCTCAGGGACGGGCAACATGAAGTTTTCCATGAACGGCGCGCTCACCATCGGCACTTTGGACGGCGCCAACATCGAGATCCGCGAGGAAGTCGGGCCCGAGAATTTCTTCCTCTTCGGCCTCTCGACCGAAGAAGTTTACGGGCTCAAAGCGCGCGGCTATCGGCCGATGGATTACTACAACGGCAGCCAGAGTTTGCGCGACGTCATCGACCTCATTCGCAGCGGCTTTTTCTCCCGCGGCGATCTCGAACTCTTCCGGCCCATCATCGACGGCCTGCTTTACCACGATCCCTATATGCTGCTCGCCGATTTTCAGTCGTACGTCGAGTGTCAGGAAAAGGTCGCCGCCGCCTTCCGCGATACCGAGCGCTGGACCCGGATGTCCATTCTCAACACCGCCCGCAGCGGAAAGTTCTCTTCGGACCGCACCATTCGCGAATATTGCGCAGACATCTGGCGCGTCAAACCCGTGCCGATCAGCCTTCTTTCACATGCGGAAGCAGGAATCGCATAGTCCGACGCAGCGGCTCGGCCGCGCCCCAGAGCAGCTGATCGCCCACGGTGAATGCGGACAGGTATTCACCGCCCATGGCGAGCTTGCGCAACCGGCCGATGGGAACCGTGAGCCGGCCGCTGACGGCCGCGGGCGATAACTCGCGGATCGACACGTCACGCTCGTTCGGCACCACATGCACCCACTCATTGCCGCGGGCGATCAATGACTCGATCTCCGCGAGCGGCAGATCGCGCGTCATTTTGATGGTGAGCGCCTGTGAGTGGCAGCGCATGGCACCGACGCGCACGCACAACCCTTCCACGGGAACGGGCTTGTGCGACGTGCCCATGATCTTGTTCGACTCGGCACCCGCTTTCCACTCCTCCCGGCTCTGGCCATTCCCCAAGTCCTTGTCGATCCAGGGAATGAGATTGGCCGCCAGCGGCACGCCGAATTGCGCCGTCGGAAATTCCGGATGGGACAAAGCCTGACTCACGGCACGGTCGATATCGAGGATGGTCGCCGACGGATCACGCAATGACGCCGCGGCAGCCCTGTGGAGGAACCCCATCTGTTCCAGGAGTTCACGCATGTTTTGCGCCCCGGCGCCTGACGCGGACTGGTAGGTCATCGCCGATATCCACTCCACCAAACCTTCGCGCATCAGTCCGGCCACTGCCATCAACATGAGCGAGACCGTGCAATTGCCGCCGATGAAATCCCTGATGCCGTTTTCTACCGCCGCCCGCATCACCGGAAGGTTCACCGGATCGAGGACGATCACCGCCGAGTCCTGCATTCGCAACGTCGAGGCCGCATCGACCCAAAACCCGCTCCAGCCGGCTTCCCGCAGCCGGCCGTGTACCGCCGTGGTGTACTCCCCGCCCTGGGTGCTGATGAGCATCGGGAATCGCGCCAGCGCTTCGAGATCATGCGCGTCCTCGACCGGTCCCACCGGTCGTCCGATTTGCGGTCCCGCGCCACCCGCCTGGGTCGTGCTGAAGAACGTCGGCTCGACCAGATCGAAGTCGCGCTCCGCCCGCATTCGATCGATGAGAACCGAACCGACCATGCCGCGCCAACCGATGATGCCGATGGATGTCATGGCCTCTCCTCCTCGAGAATGAACTCAGCGGCTGGGGGCCGCCGGTTGTAATTCGACGCCATGGAGAAACCATACGCGCCGCAGTTCGCAATCAACAACACGTCCCCCTCGACGGTTGGCGGCAGCCGGCGATCGGCGCCGAATTGGTCGGCGGTCTCGCAGATCGGGCCGACCACGGTGACCGATTCGGTCGTGGGCTCGTCGAGCCGCGTCAAATTGCGGATGTCGTGATGCGACCCGTACAACGCCGGCCTGATGAGCGAATTCATGCCGGTGGCGATGCCCACATAGCGCACGTCGCCCTTACCCTTCCGCTGCGTGACGACCGCAACCAGCACACCCGCGCAAGCCACCAGAAAGCGCCCGGGCTCCATCCACAATTCGATCCCCGGAATCCGCCGTTTCAATTCAGCGACCCCTGCATCGAGCGCCTTGAAATCCATCGCCGACTGGCCGGTCTGCTCCGGCACGCCGATGCCTCCGCCCAGATCGATGACGCGCACATCCGGGAAACGCCGCGAAAGATCTGCCAGCTGCGAGCCGGTTTGCGTCCAGTTGGCCACATCGAATATCCCGCTGCCCGTGTGCGCATGCAGCCCCACCACCCGGGCACCCGCCGCGTCCACCAGCTCCTGAAGTTCGTCGGCCTCCGCGATCGGTACACCAAATTTCGAGTGCACGCCCGCCGTACGCACATGGTGGTGGTGACCGCTGCCGAAGCCGGGATCGATGCGCAGGAACACGTCGCGGCCGCGAAACAGCTCGGGCCACATTTTCAGCGGATAAAGATTGTCCAGTGTCACGTGGACCCCCAACCCAAGGCCCCATTCGTATTCGGAGCGCGGGGCAAAGTTGGGCGTGAACAACACCCGCTCCGCCTTCAATTCAGGAATCGACGCGAAGGCGTGCTCCACTTCGCCGCGCGAGACGCATTCCACCAGCAATCCCGCCGCATGCACCCGCCGCAGAATCGCAGGATGCCAATTCGCCTTCATCGCATAGGCCCATCGATCCACCGAAGCGACCTCTTTCACCGCGGCGATCGACGCATCCAGAGTCGCGATGTCATAGACGAAGGCTGCCGACTCGCGGCTGGCGATTTCGCACAAACGGCGGCGCTTCGCCGGCGCCTCCCACCAAGCGCGAACCTCGGCGGCCTTCGGGCCGGGCGCGAACAGCTCCTGCCAGGTCGGCCCCAACACCTGGTCCGAACCGATGCGTTGAATCAACCGCTCATGCAGTTGATGCACCAGCCGATCGCCCTGTGCCTCATCGATGACGAAGGTGAAGTTCAGGTCGTTGGCGGCTTGGGTCACCAGATAGATTTTATGATCCTGGAACAGCTCGAAGGCCGCCCCCAGCTCGTGCAGGATGCCGCGGATATTGTGGCCCAGTAAGCTCAAACTGGCGCAGGGCCCGAGGATCTCCACGCGGCAGAGCTCGCCGAGCGCAGAACTCAATCGCTCGAGGGCGGCGGCGTCCAAGGTGTTGGCCGCGGGATCGAGCGACACCGTCACGTTGGTCTCCGAGGTGGACACCAGGTCGACCGACAGCCCCAGTTGCTTGAACACCTGGAAGGCATCGGCGAGAAATCCCACCTGATGCCACATGCCCGGACTGTCCATGGAGATGAGCGTGATGCCTTTCTTGATGGCGATGGCCTTGACCTGGGCGGCGCTGTCGGCCACGTGGGCCGAAACGATGGTCCCCTCGAGGCCCGGCGCCTGGGTCGCATACACATGCAAGGGGATCTTGTATTGGCGCACCGGCAGTACGCAGCGCGGATGCAGGACCTTGGCGCCGTTGCTCGCGATTTCCTGCGCCTCGTCGTAATGCAAGGCGCGCAGCAAGCGCGCGGTCGGTACCAGCCGCGGGTTGGCGCTGAACAATCCCGGCACATCCGTCCAGATTTCCAAACGGACGGCGCACAGCTTGGCGGCAAAATATGCCCCCGACGTGTCCGACCCGCCACGGCCCAGCAGCACCGTCTCACCCTCATCGTTGGCAGCGATGAAGCCCTGGGTGATGACCACCGGGGTCAGTGCGCTCCAATCCGCCCTTAGCTGAGAATCCGGGGCGAAACCACAGGTGGCCGATAGCAGGCCGGCCTTCTCGTTCGAGCCGTGGCGATGCTCGGCCCGCAGGTAGTGGCGCGCATCCACCCAGGTCGTCGCAATCCCCTGGGCCTGCAAGAAGGTCGCACCGAGACAGGTGGACAACAACTCGCCCATCGCCATCACCCGCGCGCGCACCCGATCGCTGACTTCACGAGTTTCGGCGATGGCGGAGGCCATCGCCCCTAAGTCGTGCATGAAGCCGTCGAACCGACGGTCAGGGACGATGCCGAGGTCCGTGGCAAGGTCGCGATGCTTGCGATCGATCTGCGCCAGCAGGGTCGCAGGGTCACCGGTCACCGCTACCGAAAGGAGGGACTCCAGGCGGTCCGTGATACCGGACAAGGCGGAATGCACCACCGCTGCCCGCAGTCCGGCCGCAATGCGGTCGCGCAATACGGTGGCGATGTTGTGCCAATTCGCGGCCGATGAAACGCTGGTGCCTCCAAACTTGAGGACCACCCAGTCGGGACGGTCTTTAAACACGGGATGATCGCGCATGGAGGGCCGGCCGCCGTCGACGACCGGCACCAATCAATCTTCTTCGAAGATGTCGCGCAGCTCCTTTTCGAGCTGCCGCTCAGCGAGCACGTCCTCGACCCGGCTCCACGCCGCCTTCCCGCGTTTCCCTTGAGCGGCCGCCTTTGGCCGACGCTCCGCACGTTCGATTAGCGGATCGAACTCATGCGCTTCCTCGGCTTCGCCCAGAAACTCATCGTCAATATCGAAGTGTTCGTCGTCGCGTTCGCTCATTGTTAAAGAAAAGCCCTTAAAATCAATGGGATCAATCAGCCCGATACCGGAAGCTGCGCACTATATCGGATTCCGTCCGGCATTCAACTAGTCCAAAGCCTGCCAGACTTTGCGCTTATACAGCATTCGGGTCATTAAGCCATGTTTTCTTTGGTTACGTTTTATTTACCCCCGGTGGTCGCAGGCCGTCTACGTCCCCGTGCGAATGCGGGTCGCGCGCGCCGGAAAGGCGCCAATGGCCACTGCCCGGTTGACCGCGGAGAGTACCGCCAGCAGCGATGCGGTGATGATGTTGCTGTGCATCCCGGCGCCGAACAGGGTCCGACGCGACTCCGTGGTGATCTCGATATAGGAGACGGCTTTAGCGCCGCTGCCCTCGCCGCGCGAATGTTCCTCGTAGGAGAGCACATCGAATGGCAGGGCAATGGCATTGACGATGGCATCGATGGGGCCCGACCCCTGACCCATCCAAGTTTCTATCCTTCCATCGCGCTCCACCTGCAGCGACAACCGCTCGGTGTCGGCTCCGTCCGTGGAAGCCGCCAACTGGTGCGAACGATAAATGAACGGATCTCGCGGCACGAGATATTCCTTTGAGAATAGCTCCCATAACTCTTGAGAAGTCAGTTCTTTACCCGTGATATCTGCAGCAGCTTGTACGACCTGGCTGAATTCGATTTGCAGCCGCCGCGGCATCACCAGCTGATAGTCACGCTCGAGCAGGTAGGCAACCCCTCCCTTACCCGACTGGCTATTGACCCGAATGATGGAATCGTAAGAGCGCCCGAGGTCGGAGGGATCGATCGGCAGATACGGCACGTCCCACACATCCTCATCGCTGCGCGCCGCCAGCCCTTTCTTGATGGCATCCTGGTGCGATCCGGAGAAGGCCGTAAACACCAGATCCCCGACATAGGGATGGCGCGGGTGAATGGGCAGCTGGTTACAGGCCTCCGCGCATCGCGCCGCCTCATTAATGTTAGAGAAATCCAGTCTTGGATCAATGCCTTGCGTATACAAGTTAAGAGCGAGTGTCACAATGTCGACATTCCCGGTCCGTTCACCGTTGCCGAACAAGGTGCCTTCGACGCGCTCTGCGCCGGCCATGACCGCAAGCTCCGCCGCAGCGACGCCGGTACCCCGGTCGTTGTGCGGATGGACGCTAATCACCACGGAATCGCGCCGCGCCACGTGCCGCCTGAACCATTCGATCTGGTCCGCGTAGATATTCGGCGTAGCCATTTCCACGGTCGCCGGCAGGTTCAGAATGCACCGGCGCTGTGGCGTCGGCTCCCAGACCGAGGTCACGGCATCACAGATCTCGACCGCGAAATCAATCTCGGTTCCGGTGAAGCTCTCCGGGCTGTACTGGAATACCCACTCCGTGCCTCGATTCCGTTCCCCATGTTCGCGCACGTGTGTGGCACCCCGCACGGCGATGTCGATGATCCCCGCACGGTCGGTGCGAAACACGACGCGGCGCTGGGCAACCGAGGTGGAGTTGTAGACATGCACGATGGCCCGCCGGGCGCCCTCGAGCGATTCATAGGTCCTCGCAATGAGCTCGGGACGCGCCTGGGTCAGGACTTGTATGGTGACGTCATCGGGGATGGCACCCCGCTCGATGATCTCGCGCACGAAATCGAAATCGGTCTGTGACGCGGCGGGAAATCCCACCTCGATCTCCTTGAAACCGATCTTCACCAGCATCTCGAACATGCGCCGTTTGCGCGCGGCATCCATGGGTTCGATCAGCGCCTGGTTGCCGTCCCGAAGATCGACGCTGCACCACGTGGGGGGCGCCTGAATGACCGCATTCGGCCACGTTCTATCGGCAATATCGATGGGCTTGAAAGATTGATATTTGGTCGACGGATTCTGCAACATGATGATCTCTCACTTCCGATTTTTGCGCGCGACGTCGAAGATCGTCGTTTGCCAGTGCTTTAGGGAGATTTTATCCGGTCTTGTAAGCGCCGACCGTTAGCGCGAATGAGTGGCGCCTAGCGGCGCAGCAGAAGCAGCAAAAAGAAATCGCCGCGCGAGGCGCTGGGCGATTTCAAAGGCAGGCTCGGCTGACGAAAAATCATTGCCGGAATTTAGCACTGCGGGCCTGCGTTTCGCAAGTTGGATTACCGGCCGTGCCTGACGCGGCCTGGCCTCACCGGTCGTGCCTGACGCGGCCTGGCCTCACCGGCCGTGCCTGACGCGGCCCGGCCTCACCGGCCGTGCCTGACGCGGCCCGGCCTCACCGGCCGTGCCTGACGCGGCCCGGCCCATACTCGCGGTTCTTCCAGCGGGCCCCCCGCCCGAGCCAATGGCGGATCGCCGACCCTACGGTGGCCGACATATAAAAAGCGGCGATCAGCGGCAAGGTCAAGGCCCAGAGCGGGTTTCGTCGGTAACGGGCCAAGGTCGGCAGAAAACTCACTGCACCCAGCGCAAAGGCGCCCGCACCGAACCAACGCGCTGAAGCACCGCCAAAAAGTGCAGCGATGGTTGGCGCCCACCAGACCAGCAGCAGTCCGGCGAGGGTGAGCACCAGGAGTGGGGCCGAATAGCGCAACTGTGTGAAGGCCGTGCGGGCGATCATCTCCCAGAGGTCACGGAAGTGCGGATACGGTCGGATCGACCGGGCAAGCCCCGAGTGGCCGAGATAAATCGCACCGCCCCGCTTCACCGCCTGAGCAAGCGTCACATCATCGATGAGCGCGCCCTTGATCGCGGCAATGCCGCCGATCCTCTGCAGCGCCGTCCGACGAACGAGCACCGTACCGCCGGCCGCCGCCGCCACCCTCGAGCGCGGATCATTGACGCGCGCGAAGGGATAGAGCATCTGAAAGAAGTACACGAACGCAGGCACCAAGCAGCGCTCCGCCAAGCTCCTGCAATTGAGCCGGACCATCTCGCTCACCAAATCCACCGGCGCCGGCGATTCCAGGCGCGCCACCAGCGAGGCGAGATGCCCAGGTTCATGCACGATGTCCGCATCCGCCAAGAGCACCACCGGTGCATTCCCGCTCGCGATGCCTTGGCTCACCGCCCACAGTTTTCCGGACCAACCATCGGGTTTTGGTTCACCCGGGATCAACCGCAATTCCACGGTCCCATCCTTCGGCATGGCGGCGCGGGCCAGGTCCGCTGTGCCGTCCCCTGAACCGTCGTCGACCAAGATGATGCGAAATCGGCCGGCATACGCCTGCGCCGCAAGCGACGCCACCACCGGGCCGATCGTGCCGGCCTCATCGCGCGCCGGTACCACGATGTCGACCTCGGGCAATGCGGGAGCGGCAGCCGGGCTGACCGGCGGCAGTTCCGGCGTCGACAGCCAATATCTGCCGTGAGCGGCGAACAAATACAGCCAAACCACCCATGAGACGATGGCGAGCAGCAACATCAGGCGGTGGTCCATCCTCCCAGGTGGCGCTGCGCAATGCCCGCCAGCGCCTCGACATGACGATCGTCGTCATTCAAGGCCGGCACCAAGGTGAGGCTGGTGCCACCCAGTTCGAGAAACTTGTCTCGATATTCAATGGCGCATTCCTCCAAGGTCTCGAGGCAATCGACCGCGAACGAGGGAGACACGATGGTGAGCTTGCGCAATCCGCGCTTGGCCAGCCGCTTCAAGGTGACCTCGGTGTACGGCTGCAGCCAGACGACGTTGCCGAAGCGGGACTGGTAACAATGCGAATACTCGGTCTCCTTCAAGCCCAACCGCGATACCACCATCTGGGTCGTGGCCTCGGCCTGGGCTTGGTAGGGATCGCCTTCCTTGACGTACACCGCCGGAATGCCGTGATACGAAAAGAGCAGGTGAGACCGTTCACCCACTTCCAGCCAATGCTCCTGGATGCGTGCCGCGAGCGCATCCACATAACCGGTATCGTCGTGATAATCGTTGATGAACCGGGTCTCGGGCAGCCAGCGCCATCGTTGCAGCGTCTGGCTGGTGCGATCGAACACCGATCCCGTGGTCGACGAACAGTATTGCGGATAGAGGGGCATCACCAGCAGTCTCTTGACGTGCTGATCCGCGAGCTCTCTGACCGCGCTGGCCACACTGGGATTGCCGTAGGTCATGCCCAGCGCGACGCGCACGTCGCCGCCCAACCGGCTTTGCAATAATGCGCCCATTTTGTCGGTAAGCCGTTGGGAATACACGGCCAACGGCGAACCGCCGCGCATCCAAATCTTGCGGTAATTGCGCACCGTGCGGATCGGCCGGAATGGCAGGATGATCCCGTACAGCAGCGGCAGCCAGATGAATCGGGAGGTATCGATGACCCGCCGATCGCCGAGAAATTCCCTTAAATAACGCTGCACGGCGAAGTAGGAAGGAGAATCCGGGGTGCCTAAGTTGACGAGCAAGACACCGATACGTTCCGGTGTCGACGCCGGCGCTTGCGGCACGGCGTGATAGTGAGCCATTTATTCCAATCCTTTAGATATCTGCCCCACAGTATACTGCCTGCCGCATGAAGCCCTGTACCCTTGTGTAACCGGCCACCGGGCATGCAGTGGCTCAATTCCGATGAAATCGAGGCCTTGCGCCTGAGCCTGTCGGTGGCTGCCCGCAGTGTGACCTGCAGCCTGCCGCTGGCCATCGGCTTCGCTTGGGCCGTTGCTCGGGGCCGTTTTTTCGGCAGAACTCTGCTCGATGCGTTTATCCACCTGCCGCTCGTGCTGCCGCCCGTCGTGGTCGGCTATGGCTTGCTCGTCCTTTTCGGCGCACGCGGCATCTTGGGCGGTTGGCTTGCCGGCACCTTCGGCGTGCATCTGGTGTTTACCCGCAATGGCGCCGCCTTGGCCACCGCCGTGATGTCATTTCCGCTGATGGTCCGCGCGATCCGCCTGTCGCTCGAGAATGTCGACCGGGGTCTCGAGGACGCTGCCCGCACCTTGGGGGCTGGGCCCTGCGACCGCTTCGTAACCATCACCCTGCCGCTGATGCTGCCGGGGATACTTGCCGGAGTGGTGACCGCGTTCTCCGCCGCACTCGGCGAATTCGGTGCCGTCATCACCTTCGTTTCCAATATTCCCGGTGAGACCCGCACGCTGCCGCTGGCGCTGTACACCGCTCTGCAGGAGCCGGGCGGCGAACATGCCGCGGCGCGGCTCGCGGCCGTCTCCGTGACGCTGGGCCTTGGCGGCCTGTTGCTCTCCGAGTGGCTGGCGCGGAGCCTGCGCCCGCTCCTCGGACGCTGATGCTCAAGGTCACCGCCAAGCATCGGCGGACCGGGTTTTCCCTGGATGTCGATTTCGACCTGCCCACTCCCGGGGTCGTCACGCTGTTCGGGCGCTCGGGCTGCGGTAAGAGCACCGTGGTCAACATCATCGCGGGATTGCTCCACCCCGACGAGGGTCGGGTGGCCCTGGACGACACCGTGCTGCTCGACACGTCGATACCGATCCGCCTTCCTGCCGAACGGCGCCGCGTCGGCTACGTTTTTCAAGACGCCCGGCTGTTTCCGCATCTCTCCGTCGCCGCCAATCTTCGCTATGCCGAACGTCGGGCGGTGGGCCGTCCCTACGTGACCTTCGAGGAAGTTTCGCGACTGCTCGACATCGGCAGCTTGATGCATCGACGAACCCACCAACTATCGGGTGGCGAGCGGCAGCGAGTCGCCATCGGTCGCGCACTGTTGACTCAACCCCGGCTTTTGTTGCTGGACGAACCGCTGGCTGCACTCGACGCCGCCCGCCGCGATGAAGTGCTGCCCTACCTGCAAACACTGCGCGATGAGCTGAAAATTCCCATGGTCTACGTGACGCACGACTTCGATGAGGTGCTGCGGCTCGCCACCCACGTGGTCCTGATGGATCGTGGATCGGTGACGGCGCAAGGCGACGTCGCCTCCATGAGCCTTGATTCACGGCTGCGCTCGATCATCGGGCCCGACCAGGTGGGCGCCATCCTCGACGGCTGGGTTGCCGGTTTCGACCCGGCGAGCCAGCTCGCGCGAGTGGAGGTCGGGAATGGGACACTCAACATCCGCACCAAACCCCTGGCGACGGGCGCATCGCTGCGAGTGCAACTCCTGGCGCGCGACATCATCGTCGCCACCCACGCACCGCAGCATCTGTCCGTGCGCAACAGTCTGCAAGGTGTGATCACCCGCATCGACGGCGACGATATGGACGCCGATCTCATCACCATCGACATCGGCGCCGGGCGGGCCATCGATCTCGGCACCCAGCGCGTGCTGGCCCGCATCACCAAGGCCGCCACGGAGGAGCTCGCGTTACGGCCCGGACTCGCCGTTTGGGCGCTGGTCAAGTCGGTGTCGTTGCGCGGCTATCCGCTTGGGGCTTGCCGGCCACAGCCCCGCAGCTAGCCGAGCCGTGTCCCCAGATGCATGATGCCGACGATGTGATCCAGCACATCGAGGCCCAATGCCTTTTTCACATTGGGATCGTAAGCCGCCGCACCCGTTTTCCACATCACACCGTAGCCCAGATCATGTGCGGCGAGAAATAAATTCTGCACGGCCGCGGCCACCGCCACCACCTGCTCGATTTCCGGAACCTTGGTCTCACCACGCCGCACCCTGCATGCCGCGATGACCAGTGTGGGCGAGCGCAGCAATTTCGCACGCTCCGCTTCGAACTGCTCATCTGTCATGGCGGCCAGGCGCGCACGCTTTGCCGCCGCCGCCGCCGTTGCGAAGGACTCCCGGGACGCTGCGTCCAACACGATGAAGTCCCAAGGCCGCAATCGCCCATGATCGGGTGCATGTGCGGCAGCATCGAGGATGCGGGCCAGATGCTCATGTGTCGGGCCGGGCATCGTCAAACGCGCCGCCGATGAACGAGTGTCGATCGCAGTGAGTAATTCCATCAATTCACTCCATATCGGCTATGATTTGCCACAAAATTATAACTGTTGTTTCCCAAGGAGCGTCTATGAACCGATTTGCTTTGGCACCTCTCGCCGCCGTTGCGGCTTCCTGCGTACTCGCGAACACCCCGGCCCTGGCGGCCCCGGTTACGTACGTGCTGGATCCGCACCATACATATCCCAGTTTCGAGGCCGATCATATGGGAGGGCTTTCCGTGTGGCGCGGCAAATTCACCGACACCACGGGCAAGGTCGTGTACGACAAGGAAGCGAAAACGGGTTCCATCGAGGTCAACGTGAACATCGCCTCAATCGATTTCGGCATGGCGAAAATGGACGAGCATGCCAAGTCACCCGATATTTTCGATGCGGCCAAGTATCCCACCGCAACCTACGTGGGAAAGTTCACGAAATGGAACGGCTCGGTGCCCACTGAAGCCGATGGGACCCTCACCCTGCACGGCGTCACGAAACCCGTAAAGCTCCTGATCAACTCATTTCTCTGCAAGCCGAACCCGATGACCAAAAAGGAAGTTTGCGGTGCCGACGCCTCGGCAACTTTCGATCGCAGCGAATTCGGCATCGACTATGGCGCGGCTTATGGATTCAAGATGGGAACCAAGCTTGAGATTCAGGTCGAGGGCAGCCCCGAGGGCTGATCGCTTCGAGCACCCGCTCAAGGTATCGCGGCGTCGATTCGGTGAGCCAACGGGTTGGCGTCTCACCGCCTCGACGCCGTATTACGTCGCATCGGCAGGCCACCCCTCAAGATAAAGTGATTCGAGCGCGCGCGAGCCCATCGAACTGAGACATCCGTAACGACGGTGCGGACCCCTCCCTCGGCACAATACGAACACTCGTATCACCGGGAGACACCGACTTGAAAACACTGGCGCTCTGTGCGGGACTTCTCTTTGCAGTGACGACGAACGCGGACTCCCCCGCCCGCGCCAATCTGATCGGCGCGCACGTCAAGGACTTGAGCCGCGGCTCACCGCTCTTGATCTGCGAGTACGCCCGCGCCGGCGCAAAGTTCGAAATACTATCGCGCAATGGCAATTGCGCACCCTACATCGACGTCGAATAACGTTCTTGACGTCGAAATAACGTCCGCAACCTCCGGAGCTGCCCCACATGTCGATCCTTCAATTCGAACATGGCAAGACTCGAATCATGGCCGAAGCTCGTGACGCCCTGCGGCGCATCGGCGTCGACTATCATTGTGTCATGTTCGATGTTCATCCCTCGGAACCATGCCCCATCGGCGCTTCGCTTACGGTAACTGCGGAAGGCAACAGCGTGAGCGGCTGGTTCACGGCCGAAGAAATCGAAGATTCAGAGCATCGCGTGTGGCGGACCGACCTGAAGCACAAGATCGCGGAGTTGGTGGGGCAGGTGAGAGAAGACGTGATGGCCTGAAGCGCGAGGGCCGATACCGATTCGATCATTTCTTCAGGTACTGATGCACCACTTCGATGAGCTGTTCGGCGGCCACCGCTTGTGCCGAGCTCGGACTCGCGCCCGGATCGACCATGTGCTCGCGAATATGGTCTTCGATTACTTCGGCGATGAAGCCATCGATGGCACCGCGGCAGGCGGTGGCCTGCTGCAGAACCGCGGAACATTCGTCGTCGGCATCCACCGCCCGTTCCATCGCCTCGATCTGGCCGCGAATCCGTTTCAGCCGATTGAGCAGTTTGACCTTCTCATTCGCAACATGCGCCATCGCCGAGATCTCCTCTTAGGTACTATACCCCTGTAGAGTATTCTGCGCACGCGCCCCGCGGGAGCGACTGTCGCATGAAGCGTCCGCCCCACCGCTACGTCACCGGGGCGATATCGTCTGCCGCCACCCACCCCGAGCGGCCGGCATCGGTCTCGATGAGTTTGTAGTCTTGGTAGTGGTCCGTGACCCAAACCACTTGCCCCGCTGGCAGCGTGAACAGCGCATCCCCGCCCGGCACGGGCGAAACGCGTGCCGGCCCTGCACGCAGCATCACCGCCTCGTGCAACAGCGGCATCGTGGACAGGCAGTCCACGATCGCCACCATGCACAGCGGCGCTCCCGCGATCGCGGCCACCAAGCCGAGTCGGCGTCGGTCTCGGCGTTGGCGCCCGTTGAAGCGCAGCACCAGCGTGCCCATCGCCAGCAAGGCAAGACCCGCGACGCCGCACCAAAACAGCACGTTCGGATTGCCGAGACGGGTGTGATTCTCGAACCACGAACCGGCTTGTATCGGCAGCCCAGCCGCGGCACGGACATGCTCGAGATTTGCCGCGATGTCGGGATCGTTGGGCGCGAGGACGCGCGCCCGTTCGTAGTAGAGAACCGCCAGCCCGACATTGCCCCGGCGAGCGTAGGCGTTGGCGGCATTGTAGAGGAAGGCCGCCGAATGCTCGGTGGCGACAGATTGATTGGCGGAGGCCGCAGCGGCAATCCCGATCCATCCATACGTCACCGCGGCGAGCAGCAGCAGGGCAGCTTGGGCACCCGCAGAACGGGGCGTCGCAGTCGTCGTTACCGCATTCAAGATACCGTTTCCTCATGCATGGTACGCACCACCACGCCCTTCCAATTCTCCAACTCCGAGCGGGCGAATCGACGGCCTGAATAGATCGCTTCGTCGGCAACGGCGAACAGACGCCGAACGTCGCTCTCCGCGCCGAGCCGTGCATTCACCGTTGCGAGATTCACAGCTTCCGGGGGCACCTGCCATCGCGTCGCGAGCGCGCTCTGCACGCCGGACCGCGCTGCATGGAAAAATCCGGATGCATCGCCGCTCGCGGCGGTTCGTTCGAGTTGACCCACCAGCCAGCCGGGCGCGACCGTGCGAGTCACGTCGGATCGCTGCTGTCCTCGCCGTTCCCGGCGGCGCAACCACGCCCACGCACCGGGGAAGGCAAGGATCACGAGCGTCGGCACCGAGAGATAGGCCGGCTGAAAATAGAGGGGCACGATCGAATTGCCATAACTATTTGAGGGCGCGTGATCGGGTCGCAGGCCATCGGCATGCGCCTTGCTCGCCGCGGCCGGCATGGACGCAGGCGGCATGGACGCAGCCGCGGCGGCAGAAGCCGTCTGCTCTGCGCGTGGCGGGGCAGTGGCCGGCGCAGCCGCCACGTCCACGGTCAGCGGCGCTGAGTGCAGCGTTTCATAACGATGCGCATCCGGATCGAAATAACTGAAGGACAGCGAAGGCAGCGTCTGCTTGCCGGGCGCGGTCGCCACCAGCGGCTCATCGAAGGTCTTGTCGCCGCGGTACTCCGTGTTGTCGGCCGACGTGAACTTAGCGGTGGGCTGGTAGGTCTTCCAATTCTCAACCGAACCCAGCGTGGGGCTGCTGACGCGGTCGAAATTGCCCTCCCCGCTCACCCGCATCCGCAGGGTGACCGGGTCGCCTTCAGTGACTTGATGCTCGGACAACTCCGCGCTCAGCGTAAATTTCCCCACGGCGCCGCTGAAATCCTTGGGTTTGCCTTCCGCCGGCAATTCGAGCACGGTGAAGTTCGCAGGCGGGCTCGAGACGGTGATATCCCTCTCCGTGCTGCCGCCGAAGAAGCCCTGAAAGGCCGGATCGTTGAACAGATCCGCAAGATTCGAGTCATCCAGGAATTGCGCACCCGGACGCTGAGTCTGGACGCGCACCGTGAGCGGCGTCTGCATGGTGAGCGAGAGTACGCCGGGTTTGACGGCGGCGAGCACGCTATGCCACGTGAACACCGTGTAGGGCTTGCCGCCGATGGACTCTTCCGACCGTCGATCCGGTTGCGGCGACAGCTTGTCGAGCGTGAACGCGTCGCCGTTCAGTGTCGGAGTGCCGTTGAGCGAGGCGACCACACCGTCGCGGGTGCCCACCTCGATGTCCACGGGCACGCTCTGGCCCACGTACAGCTCGTGGGTCGGCAGCCGCAAGCGCACGAACGCTGCCCCATTGGCACTCATCTGGGTCGCACCCGGCGGCAACGGAATCGATGGGTTGCCGGCGTTTGACGTATTGCCGGCATTCGGTGCATTGCCCGCACCTGATGCGCCACCGCCACTTCCCGCGCTGCCGGCGGCCGAAGAATTCGCGCCACCCGACGAGCTGCCGTTGACCCCGCCTGCGTCGACCTTCAAGGTCAGCGCAGGCATGCCCGGACCCAAGCCGGAAATCACATAGGTACCCGCCTGTCGCGGGGTGACCTCATAGGTCACCGAGGACGTTGCATGGGTCACACCGTTGACCGACTCGATGCGGCGAGATTGGCCGACCGGTACAAAGTCGAGCCCCGGGATGACCGGCGGGCCCATCCTCGGCAGCTCGTCCCCCGATGCGATAATCGTAAGCTCCGCGCCCTCGCCCAAGGATATCTCCTTCGGCGTTATCGTCGCTGAAATTTCCGGGGCGGCGGCGAGCGCCGTACCGGCAATCCACGACGCCAACATCCAGGTGACGAGTGCTCTCATACACCCGTTAGTTTACTGCTATCGCAATCGAGCGGCGAGATGCTCTCCCACCCGCAGCGCATTGGCGATGATGGTCAGGGTCGGATTGACGGCACCGATCGATGGAAAGAAGCTGGCATCGGTCACGTACAAGTTGTCAATGCCGTGCGCCTTGCAATTCGTATCGAGGACCGACGTTCGCGGGTCGGTGCCGAATACCAGCGTGCCGGCCTGATGGGCGGTGCCGCCAATCGGAATGTTCTGGCCGAGATACAACGAGCGCTCGAACAAGTGCGGGTGCAGCTCCAGCTTGTCGCACAATTGACGCAATTTGGCCTTCAAACGCTGATGCGCTTCAAGGTTGGTCTGCGTCAGATCGAGCCGCACACGGTCACCGTCGTAAAACACCCGGTTCTCCGGCCGCGGCAAATCCTCCGAGGTGAGCCAGAAGTCGAGCGCATGCTCTGCAATCCATTCGAACGGCCGCTCGGGAAACCATTGCAGGAAACCCGGCAAGCCTTCGCCGCGAATTTGCACCGCATCCGACTTGCCCACCATTTGAATGTGACCGAGGGGAAACGGCCAATCGTCGGCTCCGAAATAAAAATCATTCAACCCCAAGGTCTTCTGAAACCGGGTTCGATTGGGCGTGCGTGAAATCGCCATCAGCACCGAATTGTTGTGCCGCATGTAGTTGCGGCCCACCAGACCGGAAGCATTCGCAAGCCCGTTCGGATGATCCGCGTTGGCAGACCGCAGCATGAGCAAAGCCGAGGACAACGCCCCGCAGGCAACGACCACCAAATCGGCGTGAAACGACAGCGCTTCCCCGCCCCGTGTGACTTCGACGCCGCTGATGCGCCGTCCTCCGGAATCGGTGCTGAGCTTGCGGACATATGCGCCGGTGAGCAACGTCAGATTCGGGTGCGCCCGCAGCGCCGGATCGACGCAAATGATCTGCGCATCGGCCTTGCCATTCGTCAAGCAGGGATAGCCATCAAACGCGTTGCAACGAATGCAGGCGGAATGCGGCAATGCTTTGCCGTCCTTCTCATCGAGGAGCACCCCCACCGGCAGATGGAACGGATGATGACCCTCGGCTTTCAAGCCATCGAACAACTGTTGGATGCGCGGCTCATGGTCGAGTGGTGGGTACGCATACCCACGCGGTGATGGCGGCTCCGTTGGATCCTCCCCGCGCAACCCATGCACGTGGTAAAGCTCCTCCGCAGTCTGGTAATAGGGCTCGAAGTCCTCGTATTTCAATGGCCACGCCGGCGAGATCCCGTCAGGGTGCTGGATTTCCCCGAAGTCCCGCTCGCGTAAGCGCAGCAGCACCGCTCCATAGACCTTGCTGTTGCCGCCGACGAAGTAATGCAAGCCCGGATGAAAACTCTTGCCGTCGGCGCCATACCAGGTCTCGGGTGCTTGGTAGCGCGCATCGACGAACACCGCCTGGCTGTCCCAATTCTCGCGCTCGCGCGGCAGGTACTCGCCCCGCTCCAGGAGCAACACCCGCTTGCCGGTCTGCGCGAGCCGCCACGCCATGGTGCCGCCGCCGGGGCCCGAACCGACGATGATCACATCGTAGTGATTCTCAGCCACCGGTGGCAAAACCTGGGTAGAGCGTCATGCCCCCGTCGACGAACAGCGTCGCCCCCGTGACGTAATCCGCCGCATCGGAAACCAACCAGACGGCCGCCCGGGCGATGTCCTCCGGCTCGCCGATGCGCTTGTACGGGATCAGCGTCATCAGATCCTCATAGGCCGCGGTGGTGCTCCACGCTGCCGTATTGATGGGCGTGCGGATGGCGCCCGGCGCGATGCTGTTGACCCGGATCTGATGCGGCGCGAGCTCCTGCGCGATGCTTCGCATCAGCATCATGATGCCGCCCTTCGATGCGGCGTAGTTGGCATGTCCCGCCCACGGGATCTCCTGATGCACCGAGCTCATGCAAAGGATTTTTCCGGCGGCCACGGAAATACGCGAATCGACGCCGCGGCGCTTGAATTCCCGGGTCGCCGCGCGCGTGCAGAGAAACTGACCGGTGAGGTTGACGTTGATGACGGTGCTCCATTGCTCGAGCGTCATCTGATCGTAAGGAGAGTCGCGCTGCAGGCCCGCGTTGCTCACCGCCACATGCAGTGTTCCAAAATGACCGATGGCCTTCGCGAACATGGCATCGACCTCCGCTTCCTTGCTGACGTCGGCCTGGATGGCGATCGCGCGCCGTCCCATCTGTTCGATCTCATGCGCCACCGCCTCCGCATCGGCGGGATTGGTGACGTAATTGACGACCACATCGGCACCGGCGCGCGCCAAGCCCAATGCCACGGCCTTGCCGATACCGGAGTTGGCACCGGTCACCAAGGCCGGCTGTCCGACCAGCACCTCGGGATAATCGATTTTCGGCAACGGTCGGGTGTTGGGAGACGCGGGTGCCGAGGGATCCTTGGATGACAGATCCGTTGAGGGTTGGTTCATGGGCGCTCCTGGGTGTTGGCAGAAAACGAGCATGCCACAGGTCCCAAGTCGAAAGTCACCGCTCGTCGGTGTGAATGCATTCGAGGTTCACGCCTCGGGTAGTCAAACTGTTATGGTGTTGAAAAAACTGGAGGCCATCGCGATCGCCACATCACCTTCGAGCAAGCCTGCCGATCCAGGCAATTCCGCCGATGCCTATGTTCCCTTGTCGGTGGAGGACTACGCCATCATCGGCGATTGCACCACCGCGGCCCTGGTCGGCAAGAACGGTTCCATCGATTGGCTCTGCTTGCCGCGCTTCGACAGCGGCGCCTGTTTCGCGGCCTTGCTCGGATCCGCGGATCATGGACGCTGGTTGCTCGCGCCGGCGGAACCCATCACCCGGGTCACGCGTTCGTATCACGGCGACACGCTGGTACTCGAGACGCTGTTCGAAACCGCCTCGGGGTCCTTTGCGCTGATCGACTTCATGCCCGTGAATCAGCGCTCGACGACGCTCGTGCGCATCGTCGAAGGCCGCCGCGGGGCGGTCGACGTCTGCATGAGCTTTCGGGCGCGGTTCGACTACGGGTCGGCCGTGCCCTGGGTGTCCCGCCTCGAGGACGAGTCGGGCATTCAGGCCATCGCAGGACGCAATCTCGTGACGCTGCGTGCGTCCGAATCATTGCGCGGAGAGGACTGGTCGACCAAGGCGAACTTTTCCCTGGCGGCCAATCAACGCGAATGGTTCGTTCTGTCGTACGGCCCCTCGCACCGCCCGGCGCCCGACGCTGTCGATGTCGATAGGGTCCTGGACGATACGCTTGTTTTCTGGCGTGATTGGGCGGGACGCTGCACCTACCGCGGGGCGAGGCGCGAGGCCGTCATGCGCTCCTTGCTGACGCTGAAAGCGCTGACCTTCACGGAGACCGGCGCCATCGTCGCCGCGCCCACCACCTCCTTGCCTGAGCAGCTGGGCGGTCCGCGCAACTGGGACTACCGGTATTGCTGGATTCGGGACGCGACCCTCACCTTGGCTGCGTTGATGGGCGCCGGCTATTTCGAGGAAGCGAAGGCGTGGCGCGAGTGGCTGCACCGCGCGCTCGCCGGCAAGCCGGGAGACCTGCAGATCATGTACAGCATTTTCGGCGATCGGCGGCTCGACGAGTGGGAAGTGGCGTGGTTGCCGGGATACCAGGGTGCCGCACCCGTGCGGGTCGGCAACGCCGCGTCGGGGCAGCTGCAGCTCGACGTCTGGGGCGAAATGATGGGCGCGCTGCACCTCGCGCGCGAGGGCGGCCTTGCGGCCTGGCCTTCGGGCTGGCCGATGCAACGTGCAGCACTCGAACATCTCGAGTCGATTTGGATGCAGCCCGACGACGGCATCTGGGAGGTGCGCGGCGGCCGGCGAAATTTCACCCACTCCAAGGTGATGGCCTGGCTGGCTTTCGACCGCACCATCAAGGATGCCGAAAAATACAACCTCGATGCGCCCCTGGATCGATGGCGAGCGGTTCGCGACGAAATTCACCGGACGGTGTGTGAGCGGGGCTACAACGCCCAGAAAAACACTTTCACACAGAGCTTCGACGGAGAAGAGCTCGATGCCAGTCTGCTGCTGATTCCACGGGTGGGCTTCCTTCCGATCACCGACCCCCGGGTGACCAACACCATCGCCGCCATCGAGCGCGATTTATTGGTTGACGGGTTCGTGCTGCGTTATCGAACCAAGAGCGGCGCGGACGGGTTGCCCGGCGGTGAGGGCATTTTCATCCCCTGCAGCTTCTGGCTCGCCGACGCCTACCATCTCCAGGGGCGTACGGCCGAGGCCGACGCGCTGATCGATCGGTTGATCGGGCTCCGCAACGATGTGGGACTGCTGAGCGAAGAATACGACACCGGTGCTCTGCGGCAGGTGGGCAATTTTCCGCAGGCGTTTTCCCACATGGCGCTGGTGAACTCGATCTTGACGCATCAGTCCAGAGTCACGCTGGTCGATCAGGCCGCCCATGCAAACCCCTGATGCGGCCGCGGCCCGAGCGCTGAGCGCTGCGGCCATGCCACGAGCCGCGAGCGGTGCGGCCGCGCCGGTTGCGGCGAGCGATGCGCCGACGTGCTGAGTATCGGTGTCGCAATCGCGGTGCGCTGCCTCCTCGTTCTGTTGTTTCTACCTTTCAGTGCGCTCGACAAGCTGTTGAATTTTCGACAGGCCGTCGGCCAGGCGCAGGCGACCGTAGCCTCTGTGGCGGTGGCCCGGATCTTCATCGCAATCGGCTTTGCCGTCGAAGTGTTCATGTCCGCGGCGATCCTCGTGGGCTTCGCCGATCGGGCGGCCGCCGTCGTGCTCGCCGGCTACTGCATCGTCACCGCGCTGCTGTGGAAGCAGTTCTGGAGGACCGCAGATTTCAAGCTGCGGGGCGCAAGCCGCGGCCGCGACACCTTTTGGGACTTCCTCAAGAACCTCGCTCTGGCAGGCGGCTTTCTCACGCTGGCATTCGGCGCCGACGCCGGCGGCGTCGACGCATTCCTGCATGCGCCGCTCGCGTCCTCGCATCCCTATCGTCTCGTCGCCCCGTCCGAGAACCGCCGCTCGTCAGGAGAAGACACTCAATGAACCCTTCGCACGATCCCACAGCCCCTCCCCAAGTGCCGTACTGGCATCTCTGGACAGACGCCAATGGGATCAGCCATCAAACTCGCTGCATGCTCACGGAATTCGAATTGCGGTCCATGCAGCCACCCGCCGATCCGCAGTGGCAGGGCAGCAAGCGCTCAGGTGCCATGACCGTCATGGTCACGGTGCAGCCGGTGGGCTGGATCGGCACCTGGCATGAAAACCCCAAACCGCAATGGATCGTGCCGCTCTCAGGACGTTGGTTCGTCGAGTCGATGGATGGCACCCGCGTCGAGATGGGCAGCGGCGAACTCGCCTTCGGTGGCGACCAACACTGTCGCGAGACCGACGGCAAACGCGGACACCGCTCCGGCACCGTCGGCGACGAACCTGCCGTGCTCATGGTCGTACAGCAAAGCGGCGAGTCGCCCGCCGCGCCGGCGTGCGCCTTCAAGTAGCGGCGCGTGAACAACAATTGAAGTAGCGGCACGTGGCCTTCGATATTCGCGATTCGCGATTCGCGCACTTCGTCCTCGATAACGCACGGCTCGAGGTCCTCGGCGAGGGTTTCGCCTGGCTCGAAGGACTGGTTTGGATGGGCGATGCCGGCTGTCTCTTGTTTCAGGATCTGCCGCGCGACCGCACGCTGCGCTGGATCGAAGGGGTCGGCGTTTCGGTCTATCGCCAGCCCTCCGGCTTTGCCAACGGCCAGACCCGCGACCGTCAAGGACGTTTGATCTCCTGCTCGCATCGCGAGCGCTGCTTGTTTCGCACCGAACTCGACGGGCAGGTCACCCGCCTGGTCGACGCGCATCGGGGTCGCCGTCTCAACTCACCCAATGACGTCGTGGTCAAATCCGATGGCACGATCTGGTTCACCGATCCTCTCTATGGAATTCAAAACGACTACGAGGGGAGTCGCCAGGACTCCGAACAGGCGCCGGCACTCTACCGCTTCGATCCCGCCACCGGCGAGATAAGAATTGCCGCCGGCGACTTCGACGGGCCCAACGGCCTCGCTTTCTCACCTGACGAACGCCTTCTCTACGTTTCGGAAACCGGCGATCAAACCACCGACAACCCGCGCCAATTCATTCGTGTGTTCACGGTCGACGACGACGGCGCGCTGGGCGGCGGCGAGATCTTTCATAAGATCGAGCCCGGCTATTCGGACGGCATGAAAGTCGATGAGGACGGCAATCTTTGGTCGAGCGCCGCCGATGGCGTGCACTGTCTCTCCCCCGACGGGCGGCTCCTCGGCAAGATCCTCGTGCCCCATCGCGTATCGAACATCGCTTTCGGCGGCCGCGCCCGCAGCCGTCTGTTCATCGCCGGATCGCACACGCTGTATGCAATTTATGTGAATCGACGGGGGGCGGGTTGGCCGTGACGCCCGAGAACCGGATGACGGCCCGGCGCATCGCGGGCTTCGGGCTCACGACACCCGATGCGGCGCGACTTGCGGAGTTTTACGTGCAGGCATTTGGCTGCGAGTACGTCGGAAGCGAGCGGCTCGAAGGCGCGGTTTTCGAACGATGCATGGGGGTCGCAGGCGGCGCCCAGCGTCAACGGCTGATCGTGGGCGACGAACTCATCGAACTGCTGCAGTTCGATCATCCCGGCTCACCGTACCCTGACGCCTCGTCGCCCGAAGCCTCCTCGCCGGCACTACGCTCCTTTCAGCACTTCGCACTCGTTGTCGCCGACATGCAGAGGGCGATCGAGCGCCTGCAGAGTGTGGCGGGTTGGTGCCCCATCTCCACGATGGGACCGCAGCGCCTGCCCGCCTCGTCTGGCGGCGTGACCGCCTACAAGTTTCGCGACCCCGACGGACATCCATTGGAACTGCTGGAGTTTCCTGAACAGGAGACGCCCGTCCGTTGGCAACGACGCACGCGACTCAACGTCGGTCCTGCGCCAATCCTCGGCATCGATCACTCCGCCATCAGCGTCGCCGACACCGTTGCGAGCGTCGCCTTCTATCACGCTCTTGGCTTCACAACCGCGTCCCACTCGCTGAATCAGGGTCCGGAGCAATCAGCGCTGGATGGCATCCCGAACCCTTACGTCGACGTGACCGCCCTTACTGCACACCGCCCTGACCCCCACCTGGAGCTGCTGTGTTACCGCAGCGACGCGCCACGCGGCCACGGTGCCGCAGCCGCCAATGATGTGGCGGCCACCCGGATCGTAATCGTCGTCGACGGCCAAGCCGCAGCGGGCGACTCGCTGGTCCGGGACCCGGACGGCCACCGGTTGCATCTCGTCACCGATGCCTCGCTGCCGGGACGGTGAGCGTACGCCCGGTCAGGCCAGATGCGGCCGCAATCGCCTGAGTGCGAATTCCTCAGGGCTCCATCAAGTCCCCAAGACAAGGATCAAAAGATCTTTGATCAGTGAACGAAGTCCGGCCGGGTCCTTCGCCGAAATCTTAAAACCTCGCACAGCACTTGAAAGAACATGCGCCGTCTTTTCGGCGGAGATTTTCATTTTTGAAGTCTGAAACAGGATGTGGGATTTGAGAATCGGTACAAGCAGTTTCTCAAACGATCGATAGCCTTGCTTGACCGAGTCTTGCGCGAATCCAAAAGTGCACTCGACGAGTTCAGCGACTTCACTGGACGCGAGCATCATTTCAAACGGGCGGACCGTCCAAAGCTCGAAAGCCGCTCGAAGCTTTTCATCGGCTGTTTTGAGCGGAGCCACTTTGCTCTCAATCTCAGCCAGAGCCTCTTTGACCCAGTGCTCGTAAACTCCCTTGAAGAGCGCTTCTTTACGATTGAAGACCAGATAAAGGGCGGGTCTGGAAATACCCGCCGCTTCCGCAATATCGCTCATCGTTACTCGCTTATATCCATAACGCAGAAAGGTATTGCGGGCCGCCGTGAGCACCCGGTCACTTTTTTTTTCATTCATTTCTTTATTGGCGACATTTTTTTGCTAAGTACCTATACTAGACACCTGGACGGTTTTTGTCCAATTTTTAACGGAAGGTGCACAATGGCTAAAACGGTATTGATCACGGGGGCATCGAGCGGCTTTGGCAAGGACGCTGCTCTCTTGTTTAAAGAAAAAGGATGGAACGTTTCCGCAACGATGCGGACACCGGAAAAGGCAGAAGCGTGGACAAAGCCCGCAGGCCTCTTCACGCCAACGCTTGATGTCACCGATCGTGCAAGCATGAAGTCGGCGATCGATCGGACAATGCATAAATTCGGTGGAATTGATGTCCTCGTGAATAATGCGGGCTTCGCTCTACTGGGTCCCCTGGAGGGAGCATCGGTGGAAGATATCAAGAAACAATTTGATACCAATGTCTTGGGCGTCGTCGGAATGATCCAGATGGTGTTGCCGATCATGCGCGAAGCCGGCGGTGGTGTGATTGTCAATGTCTCGTCAATGGGCGGGCTTCTCTCATTCCCGCTTTTGTCGGCTTATCATGCCACCAAATTTGCGATCGAAGGTCTCACCGAGACACTTCAATACGAGGTCGCCCAGCACGCAATTCGTCTCAAACTCGTTGAACCCGGCGGAGCGAAAACCTCCTTTGGCGGAACCAGTATGATTAAAACCGCTCATCCGGCCTATCACGCTTTAATGAGCGGTTTCGAGAAGGCTTCAAGCTCGATGGAAGCGCGACTACCGGGGCCTGAAAAAGTTGCGAAAATGATTTATCGGGCAGCGACCGATAATTCCTCGCGCCTTCGTTATCCGGTCATTGCTTTTCCGTTCATAACAATTCGAAAGGTTTTAGGTGCTCGTATTTGGACCGCCCTGATGGGTATGTGGGTCCGCTCCATGGTGAAGAACACCTCCGCACGGGCATCCAAGTCGTCTTTCGCGGTCAAGGGGGAGAAATGACCTTTGCCGGTCTCACGCTCGTCAAAGCACGGGCCTTCGTCCACGCAGATCATAATGACCCCGAACCCAGACCACTTGGGCTGTCGTTATGAAAAAACGAACTGCCGCAAAGGTTATTCTGGCGTTTGTAGCGGTGCTCATTGTTTTCCTTGGTATCGTTAAATTCAGATATGGCACAGGAAAAGAATACCCCGATCTCGGCGCCGGACTACCGACAGAAGCGTTCACCCTCGAGAAATTGATTCAACTCGATTACCCGCCCGGCAATCTCGCGGTTGCCGACAATGGTGACGTCTACTTCAACTACCATCCTCTGGCGAAGGCCGAACGTTTTACAACGGCAACCGTGTTCAAGTGGTCCAACGGTAAAGTGGAACCCTTTCCGTCCCTCGAAGCCCAAAAGGATTTCCAGGGCACCTTCGGCATGAACATCGATAAAGAGGGTCGAATCTGGTTCATTGAACCGGCAAGTTTGGATTTCAAACATACGCGCATATCGGCGTTTGATCTGAGGACGAAGAAACGAGTCGAGTTCTTCGAGTTTCCCGAAGGTCAAGCGACGTTCGCGGAGGATATTCGCGTCACGGCTGATGGCAAGCACGTCATTTTGCCAAATCCTGGTCTCTTTCGGTTCACGATCTCAAGTCTCGTCGTCTATTCTGTAGCAGATCACACCTTCTATTCGGTCAAGTCCGATCATCCGTGCTTAAGCCCGGAAGATTGGATCATGCAAACACCCTACGGACCTAATCGGTTGCTGGGGGGACTCATCAATTTTGCTGCCGGCATCGACGGAATTGAAATCAGCGACGATCAACGATGGCTCTACCTCGCGCCCATGACAAACTCGCGTTTATGTCGTATCCCTATGGCGGTGGTTCTAAATCCTTCACTATCCCCCGAAACCTTCGGTCGGGGTGTGGAGGAAGTTGGACGGAAGCCGATGAGCGATGGAATCGCGATCGACCGAGAGGGCCGTGTCGTCATCACGGACGTTGAGCATGGTGCAATTATGGCCTTGAACCCGACAACAAAGCAGCTTTCAAAGCTTGGTGGATCGAAGCATATTGTTTGGCCCGATGGGATCGTCGTGGCAAACGACGGTGACGTCTATTTTACCGATAGCTCCATTCCCTCCTATATCGATCAGCTGGTGAGGCCGCCAAAGGAGGCCGGGCTCGAACGACACAGGCCTTATTTTATTTACCGATTGAAGAGGAATTAAGGGTGTGGTGAGACAGCGATGAGTGGGTCGGCCGGTTTGGCGCCTGACGCGGCGGTGCCCGCCGCTTTGGGCGAGCCGATCGCCGAGAGCGCCCCTCAAGTTTTTTCTTTACCGCCGACAACCCATCTGAACTTCGACGGACTAGGACGGGCTTATGAAGTAAAGATCGCGTGAACACCTATGAACATAATCATTTGATTGACAAGGATCCGCCAAGCGTCGATGCAAAGCTGCTCCCATGGCTCGTCGTCTGCGGGTGGCTGATCGGCTCTCTGGTCGCCTTCGGGTACTTCCAGTCGCGAGTACCGCAGGGCATCTGGTGCAGAACGCCCGGCCAGCTTTTTTTGAAACACGGCAATTGACAGACACTGGCAAGGCCAAAGGCAATCATATATGAGCGGCGAGAACGTTTACTTTTCCAACCTCCACCGGGCGGCGGATCGACTCCTCCTCGCCGTCGTCACAACGCTTTTGGCGTTGTCATTCGTACTCGCGCCCTGGCATCACTCATGGCCTGAGGCGCTGACGATCGGCATTCCCGCCTGGTTGGTGTGCGCATGGCTGGTGCGCTATTACGGCGGCACCCTGGTGACACGCTGCGCGATCGCCGCGTCCCTCATGATTTTCAGCTCCCTGCTGATAGATCAAACGCATGGCATGATCGAAGCGCACTTCACGATTTTTGTGCTGCTCGCTTTTCTTCTGTACTACCGGGATTGGGTGCCGCTGGTGGTCGCAGCCGGCGTGATCGCCGCATTGCATCTGGCGACTGATCTGCTGCAGAGCGCCGGCCAACCGATCTGGGTTTTTGCCTCACCGGGAAGCATCGGTCTTGTGCTCGTGCATGCACTTTTCGTCATCAGCGAAACGCTGTTGCTGGTCTGGATGGCGATTCAAATGCGCCGCGAGATTCAGCTTCTGGGTGGCGATCCCCTCCAATTGACGCATGCCGCTCAAGAACTGGCCAAAGGCAACGTCAATGTCGCGATCGATGCGACCGGAGCCGGCGCCGCGAGTCTCGCCTACGCGATGGAACATATGCGAGCGCAAGTGAAGACGGCAATTCAGTCTGCGGATTACTGGATCAGAGCGATCGGCCAGTCGCAGGCCGTCATCGAATTCGAGCTTGACGGCACCGTGCTGGCAGCCAATGACAATTTTCTACGCGCAATGGGTTACCGGCTGGACGAGGTGAAGGGCCAACACCACAGCATGTGGGTCGAACCGGGCGATCGGCAAAGCGCCGGATACCGGCAGTTTTGGGATGCGCTGCGCCGCGGCGAACATCAGATCGGCATGTTCAAGCGGATCGGTGCCAACGGGCGGGAGGTCTGGCTGCAGGCGAGCTACAACCCACTCGTCGATGTGGATGGTAGCCCGTACAAGGTGGTCATGTATGCGACGGACGTGACCGAGCAGGCCCGGATCAAGAAGGGCTTGGATGACGCCCTCGTTGAGCAAACGCGGACGAAGAGCATTATCGATGATGCCGTGAAGGAAACGCAGGCAGCCGTGGAATCGGCGATCGCGGGCAATCTGGTTTCACGCATACCCATGCAGGGCAAGACGGGCGAAATCGCCGCGCTGTGCCAGGGCGTCAATACGCTTCTCGGCGCGACGATGACGCTCATCACGAGCGTCAAGATCGCCGCCCGGGAAGTTCAATCGGGTGCGGAAGAAATTGCCAGGGGCAACACCGACCTGTCGCAGCGCACCGAGGAGCAAGCCGCGAGCTTGGAGGAGACCGCGTCGTCGATGGAACAGATGACCACGTCCGTCACCCAGACGGCCGACAACGCCGGGCAAGCCAATCAGCTGGCGACCGCCGCGCGGCAGCAGGCGGAACAGGGCGGTGCGATCGTCGCCTCCGCCGTTACCGCCATGAGCCAGATCAATGCATCATCGAAGAGAATCGCCGATATCATCGGTGTGATCGACGAAATCGCCTTCCAGACCAATCTGCTCGCCCTGAACGCGGCGGTCGAAGCGGCACGCGCCGGCGAGCAAGGTCGCGGTTTTGCCGTGGTCGCGAGCGAAGTGCGCAATCTCGCGGGGCGCAGCGCCACCGCGGCGAAAGAGATCAAAGGTCTCATCCAGGACAGCGTGGCCAAAGTCGAGGAGGGCAGCAAGCTGGTCGATGAGTCTGGAACTGCGCTGCAGGGCATCGTCGCGGCGGTAAAAAAGGTGAACGATATCGTCGCCGAAATTGCGGCAGCCAGCCGGGAACAGTCCACCGGTATTGACCAGGTGGGCAAGGCGGTCACGCAGATGGACGAAGCCACGCAGCAGAACGCCGCTCTGGTGGAACAGGCAGCCGCCGCGAGCCAATCCATCGTCGATCAAGCCCGCGCGCTCAACGACATGGTCGCTCAGTACCAGGTGGGTCAGGAAGGGCATGCCACGACGATGGTCGCGGCGGCCCCCGCGAAGTCGTCAGGTCCCGCTGGGATCGAGCGGCGCAGCCAAAAACGGCCCTGGGCGAAATCCCCGCGTGCAGCGGCCGCCAAGACATCCGCTCCTGCCCCGGTCGTCGGCAATGGCGCATCGGGCGATTCCGAGTGGAGTCAATTTTAATTGCCGGGCCGAGGCCCAGACGCCGCGGCGCGCAATCCCTAACGCGGCGGCGTGTAATCCTGGCCCCAAACGATGCGCTCCGGCCCGCGTGCCCAGTCGAGCCAGTCGTCGCAGGCGGGCTCGCTGCATACCTCGCCAGCGACGCGCTGGATAGCGGTGAGCTGCCCCGCGCTCGGGTCCATGCCGGCGATCGCCTCCCGCTTACCGACCCGCGCCGCCACCACGACGCTATGCGCATTATCAGGAAACTCCGGCGTCACGCCCTTTAGTTGCACGACTCCGCCGCCATCGCCGATGCCACTGCCGACGAGCGCCGTGTCACGCGTCGCCATGCGATCCAGAGACACGATCACGCCGACGATCCTGCCCTCGTAGCGGAACGGATTCGCATCGAGCTGCGCCGTGGTGACCCAGGCCGTGACGCCATTGCGGCGCGCGAAATCCGCGAACCGCCGTTTCGCGTCGCCGAGCTTGGCCGACGCCTCCGCCTGTTGCGCCTGCCTGCGGACATCGTCGGCTGCGCTGTTCGAATAGCCCGAGATCTCGCGGGTGACGACGTCGACGCGGGCAACGGCCGTACCGAGCGGGCGGCGACCCGCGGCGTCGAAGGCGAAGGGCACCGTGTAAACATTGACCTGCACCGTGGGCCGGCTCATGGAGGGGCAAATTCCGCGCAGCTTCTCCGTCGCTCCGAGCATGACCTGCTTGACGGCCGCATCGTCCGTCACGGCGCTCTTCGCATTCAAGGTCACCCCCAGCATCGAGGCGGCGCAGGGATCCATGACGCCGGCGCCGGAGTTTTGCGCAAACACGATCACCTCGTCGCCACCACGATCAACACCGCCACCACCACCGTCACCACCACCACCGGCCCCGCCGACCCCGATTGCGCCGAGATGCACGACGTATTCGTTGGAGCGCTCTTCCGGTTCGATCGCATGATCGAACACGTTTGGGCCCGCATAGACCCCGTTCTTGAAATAGCCGTCCCAAGTCGCCCGCACTTTCATGTCGGCATAGCGATTCAGCCACTCGAGGTGTCCTTTCCCTTCCGCCCTGCCGTTCTTGCAAGCACCCGTGTAACGCGGCACGAAATCCGGACCGGGCAATTGCGGTGGTGCCCAGACTTGGCATCCCTTGTCATCGGCGACGACGTAACCGGTTTGACCGGCGAAGGAGTTCCCCCAATTGAGCAAACCCATGACACTCACAGCGCCGGCCGGGATCCACCCGAGACGCGCTCTCAACTGGACGCCCGTCGCATCGTCGTTTCAAACACGATCAATTGGCCAATCGATACTGCACTTCGTTGGTCCGCCAGAACCACGGCGTCCACGGTGGGTTGTAGAACGCGTAGATCGGCGCGGAGTCGGGCGTGAGATGGCGCTCGGCGAGAAAGTCCAGCAGTTGCTGCTGGTGCTCTTGCAGATTCGCGTCGGTCCACAAGCCGGAAAAGGCGATCACCGCCATGCGATGGGCGGGCACTTCGCTGAAGTGAATCGCCGCATCCGACGTCGCCGGCAAGGACGCCTTGGTGTAGCTGGACGGCATGATGAAAGATACGTCCCAGCCCGTCACCGACGCCACGGTGGCAGTGACTGCCGGTTTGCCGGCAGGAGTCTGCAGCACCGGCGCGGTCATGGCGATCTTGGTCTTGGTCTGATTGCCGCCAAAGATGTAATGAGCCAGCAGCCGAAAGCCCGAGCTCACCGCCTCATCACGTGTGCCGGAGACGTGGACGGTGGCGGTCAACAGCGGCGGGTAATCGCGGATTTGGAAGGGTTTCGCCTCGAACTCGACATGGTAGGCCGGGGTTTCAATCGCCATGCACCGGCCTCCCAGCCCCAGGAACAGCACCATCACTGCAAACCGCACGCTCATACACTAGTGTACCCTTGAAATATCGGCAGGTGCCGCCACCCCATAAACGGGAACTCCTGGAGTCACGATGCTTCGACTATTCCGATTGTGGCGCCTGGCAGGCGATGACCTTAAGTTGTTGTGGTTTGCGCTGCGCCACCCGGCGCGTCCCCTGTGGCTGCTGCCGGCGGCCGCGTTGCTCGTGATCTACGCGATCGATCCGCTCAACTTTGCGCTGCCGTTGTTCGGCATCGTCGATGATCTGGTGATCCTGCCCCTGCTGTTGCATCTGCTGCTGCGCTTTCTGCCACTGCACATTCGCGCCGCTGCTGCGCTGCAGTCAAGGACTGGCAGCCATCGATATTAGCCACTCGCGGCAGGCCTGAACGGCGCGGCTCGGTCGCTGCGGACGCTCCGGCGTCACCACGAAGTAGGAATTCTCGTCGGCAAACTCGCGCGGGGTGGCGGGCACGAGCCGGCCGGTCGTGAAGTAGGCGCCCAAGAACAGACGATGCGACAACACGCAGCCGGCACCGCTGGCCGCGAGTTCCAGGGCCGCCAAGGTGGTGTCGACCGTGGGGCCGTCGGGCTGTACCCCTAAATTGTCGAGACCCAAGCCCTTGCGCACCTTCAGCCAGTGGTTCTCATACCCCATGATATGAATCAAGTGCTGAGCGACGAGGGATGCCTCCTCACCACGCTGTCGCGCTGCCTGCAGGACTTGCGGACTGCAGACCGCAACGATGGGCTGATTGAGGAGGTGTTCCGCACGATAGCCATGCCAATGACCCATGCCATAGCGAATCTCCAAGTCGGTGGCATCATCGGGTGCGGCGTTATCCCAAATCACCGACGCCAGTCGAATGTCGATGGTGGGATGGGCGGCGCTGAAGGCCGGCAGCCGCGGCGCCAGCCACAGCGCCCCCAGCGACACGGGAGCATGTAAGGTCACCTGCTCCCGCTCGGAACCGCCAAAGAGACCGACCGTCGAATCCGCCAACTCCTCGAAGGCCTTGCGTACCGGGGGTAGATAGGCCACCCCCATGGCCGTGAGCTTCACCCCGCGCGCGAGGCGTTCGAACAGAGCCACTCCCAGATGCGCTTCCAACGAGCGGATTTGATAACTGATGGCGCCTGAGGTGAGCCGCAGTTCGGTGGCCGCAGCGGCAAAGCTCGACGTCCGCGCGGCTGCCTCGAAGGACCTCAACCAGGCCAAATTGGGTAATCCGACGAGGGGCCGAACCGTGTTCATAAAGGGAGCTGAGCCGTTCTCATCGAGGTATGCACAAAAAATTAATGGCCAAAGATAGCAAAATAATCGGTTGTGCGGACTTTTGGATCAATTTATTGTGGTCTACGCGGTCCTCGGATGACCTCCTTAGACTTTTACGGGTTGCATGAAAACACATTCACGTGTCGTCATCGTCGGCGGCGGCATCATGGGCGCCAGCTTGTTGTATCACCTGGCCCTGGAAGGCTGTACCGATTCGTTGCTCATCGAGAAGAATGAACTGACGTCGGGTTCCACCTGGCACGCGGCCGGGCAATGCCCGAGCATTACCGGCAGCTATAATCTCGCGAAGATCCACGCCTACAGCAATCAACTCTATCCACGCTTGGAGTCGCTCACCGGTCAATACGTGAGCTGGCACCCCGCCGGCGGCCTCCGCCTGGCCACCAACGACGTCGAATTGGCCTGGCTCAAGCAGATCTACGGCTATTCGAAGAGCATCGGCTTCAACATGGAAATCGTCGGCCTCGATGTCATCAAGCGCTTGAATCCTTTTCTCACGACCGAGAACGTGGTGGCCGCGGCATGGACCATCGATGACGGTCATGGCGACCCGTCGGGGCTGTGCAATGCCATGGCCAAGGCGGCGCGTGATCTGGGAGCGACCATCCAGCGCCGCAATCGCGTCGTCGACATTCGGCCGCGTCCGAGCGGCGAATGGGAGGTGGTCACGGAGCAGGGCACGGTCATCGCCGGGATGGTGGTGAATGCCGCCGGCTGCTATGCGCGGCAAATCGCGGCGATGGTGGGCACGCAAGCGCCGATCACCAACATGCAGCATCACTACATCGTCACCCATCCGATACCGGAGTTCGCCGATCGCAGTGCCGAGATCCCGGTGATGCGCGACTCCTACACGTCCGGCTACTTCCGGCAGGAACAAAAGTCAGGCCTCATCGGCGTGTACGAGCACACGGATCTTCGCGAAGCCTGGGTTCCATCGGGCATGCCGGCCTGGGAATCGGCCAATGAGTTATTTCCCGACGATCTCGAGCGTATCTCGCCCTGGCTGACGCGGGCCATCGAGCGCATGCCGATCTTCGGCGACGCGGGCATCCGTCGCGTCATCAACGGCGCCATTCCCCATACTCCCGACGGCGCGCCTCTGCTCGGCCCGGCGGCGGGATTGAAAAATTTCTGGATGTGCTGCGGCACTTCGTTCGGCATTGCCCAAGGCGGCGGTTGCGGCAAATACCTCGCGCAATGGATGTTGCACGGCAGTGCCGACATCAACATGGCGGAATTCGATCCGCGCCGCTTCGGACCGTTCGCCGATGAAGCGTACACGCGGGCCAAAGTGTTCCTGGATTACCGCACCACCTTCACGACACGCAAACCGGGGGAAGAGGAGCCGGACGGTCGCCCGCGGAAGACGAGCCCCTTGCACCCGATCTTGCAAACTCACGGCGCCGTCTACACCGAAACCTTCGGATGGGAGCGTCCTAAGTGGTTCTCGCTCGATGGGCGGACCGAGGATTACAGCTATCGGCGCAACAATGTATTCGACGTGGTTGCCGATGAAGTGGCCGCCGTGCATCAGCGCGTGGGCGTCCTCGACCTCACGGGTTTCGCCAAGTACGACATCACCGGACCCGGCGCAGAAGCGTTTCTGAATCGTATCGTCGCCAATCGAGTGCCGCGCAAAGTGGGCGGAATCTCGTTGGTGCATCTCTTGTCGCCGGGCGGCCGAATCCTGGGTGAAATGACGTTGAGCCGCCTGGGTGAAAATCGCTTCTATGCCTTGTCGGCCGCCGCCGCCGAGCTGCGCGATTGGGAC
>Ga0209208_10000587_pt1 | contig 47967 bp, 34 predicted proteins | sample S1TSphfallax_3_FD_187694 | JGI IMG/M metagenome (GOLD analysis project Ga0209208, IMG submission 187694) | Host-associated microbial communities from peat moss isolated from Minnesota, USA - S1T2_Fd - Sphagnum fallax MG (SPAdes) (version 2) | ecosystem: Host-associated > Plants > Peat moss >...
TCCCACATTAGCTTCTTGTGCCGCAACATAGGAAGGGCAAAAAGAAGTAGAAAATTTTGGTGTGAGATTAGAGTTGTGTGGAGGGGAAAGAACATACTCCCCAACCATGGCATCGTGTGGAAGGCCATAGAACGATCTAAGAGGTCCCTCGTGTGATCCTGAACCTTGTACAGGTTGGGCATGGCTAGCTGGTTAGGAGGACTTGCCTTTTATATTAGCAAGTTGAACCTTCAATGATTCGAGTTCATTTTGTAAAGTCTGAACTTGAATGGCTTGAAGCACCTCCCTTTTGTCAACATTGTGTTCTTTCTTCTTAGTATTCTTGTTGGAATTGCCCTTGGTGGGCAAAGCATGAGTGGAAGGTTGAGGTGCCTTGGCTTTTGGTTGAGGGACAGTAAAAGATGTTGGTAGATTTTGCCGTTGTAATCGGAGTTGCTTCTGCTCTGGGAACTTGGCAAAACAGACAAATTCCTGATGTCCCTCTTTCCCACAATAATCACAAAAGAGATCCTCGGAAGGAATGTTACACTCACTAGTTTTATGGGCAGGATTGCCACAGTGGTTGCAAGAAGGTAGGATGGGTGTAGCCGAGTGCACCGCTTTAGTCCTTGAAGAAGAATGTGTTGATCTGGTTGGCGCAGCTAGTGGAAGTTGAAGCCTTGAACGTGATGGAGGCCTCATAGTACTGGCCTCATAGTGTGCATGGGCCAATTCCAACTTTTCTGAAATGTTGTACACATCAAGCAAAGTATACAAGTCTCCAAATTCTGCAAAGACCCGTTGGAGAACTTGCGCATGGAGTGTTGGAGTACCTTCCAACGAACGAAGATACCGGTGGGCAGCTTCCAAGTCGGTGATGCTCTGGGTATCCTCTTTGAGTTGAGAAGCCTCCTATAGAGCATCTTTAGGGTTTCATCCTTCTGTCGAGAGAAAGTAGCAAGTTGCAGAATTTTTTCAGTACTCTTGATTGGAAATTCCAACTCAAGAATTCGAAAGAATTCTCCCACTGGCACTGGATCAGCAAAAGCTGGTGCATTGATGGTGGGAGGAATGTTTGCGGTAGCAGCAATGAATTGTTGAGGAGAAAGGACTACTGAAGTAGGTACTGGGTCTGGATTGTTGGGCACAGTCCCATGATGTGTAATTGCAACTTGTAGTGCAGCTTGAGAAGCAATGGTGATGGCTGTGCCGTAAGCTGGATTGGGAATCTGAGTGACTCCCAAAATCCTTGGAGAATGTTGCTTGTAGACATCCAATGCCTCGTAATGCACATAATGAGCCAATTGTTTAAATGCAAACGCCTCAGTGTAATTAGCGCCATATTTATGCTCTAATTCACAAACCACAGTTGAGAAAGTTACTTTGAACTCTCTCAAAGAAATGGTGCCTGGCCTTCCGCTGAACTTTTCAATCCTTCCAGAATAACTGTTGACCTCCATGGTGTATGTGGGTGTAGAAGTCACAGCTTGCAATGGAGTATACGGTGATGGTGTGAACGTAGGTGCAGCAACAGGTGTACCCCACTAATTAACCCGTCCAAATGGACTTTGATGTATTGTTGATGTGGTGTGACCTGAGCCTGAATTCCTAATAGGAGTAGTACTAGATGATGATGGTGCTGTGGATGCTTGATGGTATCGTCATGAAGCTCATGAGCTTAAAGAAATCGGCCCAAAAGATTGTGTGTTACTTCATAGCTGATACCTTGGCTCTAGATGAGTAGTAATACTTTCATCATCCAAGGACATGGTGTTCTCCCATGCCCCAAAATTTTGTACTAGTATAACTCAGTTACACAATTCTAACACAATGTATGGTCGGAATTTCCCTAATCGCAGGACAATACCACGGCAGAATGTAGTAAGATAAGTTGCAGGACACAAGACCACAAGACGCACGACCATAGTGCGTAGAACGTAGGATTGCAATAATGTAGTCCGCAGTACGTCAAGGCACAGGACGGAAGTATGTAGGGCATAGGACGTCGAGCCGTCAGGACGTAGGACAACAGGACGCAAGATGGCATGGCGCATGATAGCAGGACGTTAGGGCGTAAGACAACAGAGCGTAGGATCGCAGGGCGCAGGACAAATGACATCAACAGCAGGACGACAGGACAATCCGACCGAAACCCAACGGACGTCGGACGAAGGTTCGTTAGAAAACGCTGCGAATCATGTTTCCCCTGAGCTCCATAGCAATGGCGATGGCGCAGCGTTGCAGTGCTGCGATGCTGCAACCTGCGACACTACAACGCTACAACTTACTATGCTGTGGTGCTACAACCTGCGACGCTACAACACTGCAGCTTGCAGTGCTACGGTGCTGCAACGCTGCCACGGCTGCGGCGTTGTAGCTCGCGGTGCTGCGACGCTACAGTGCTACAGCGCTGCGGTGCTGCAGTTCGTGTTGTTGCAGCGCTGTGGTGCTGCGACGCTACGACGCTGCGGTGCTACGGCGCTGCAGCGCCGCAAGCTGCTGAAGCGCTGCTAGTGCTTTGGCGTTGCGGCACTGTTGCTGCAGCACTCTATTACGGCGTTGTTGCTGCAGCGCTCTACTGGTGCTGCGGCGTTGCGGCTGAATTTTATTTTATTTTATTTTACTCGACAGCTTTAGGAGAGACAAAAAGAGGAAGGGAGGGAGAAACTTTGAAACCTGTTCAAAGATCTCCACTTTGGCAAGAATGTAACACGCAAGCGCTCTCCAACACGCAAGCGTTCTCCAATACCAACGCAAGCTCCCTCGAGTGGCAGCAAAACCAACGCCCTCCAGCTCCGGTAACATTAGCAGCCAAAATAGCAACAACAATAACAACTCAAGAATTTTCAAGCAAATATAAATCTGTGGCTTTCAACATGAGACACAGAAAATGTAGTTTTTCTAGAATGAAAATGTATTGCAAAGAAGTAGTGAAAGCGTATGTAAACGATGGCCGTGTAGTGGCCACTGTGAGCATCTAGAAAATCCCAATAAACTATGGAGGCAACTCTAAAAACAAGGAATTCTAGAAAAACTAAGAAGTGAAAGAAAGGGTTGGACCTTTTATACTGTCGCCAACAACTGAAACCCTAAGCACCTAATGGCGTACAGTCGCCTAAGACCGTGCATTAACCCTAAAAGCGCACATGGGCATGCCCATAACTGGCCATCATGTATGAGGCCATGTACGGGCATGACAAGGGCTTTTAAGGTTTTCATAGGCTACCTAGGTTTTTTCCTAATCTATCTAAGTTTTTTCATGAGCTTCACATGATATTTCCTAAGGTGCTTAAACTTTTTTGTAAGTTGTTTCAGTTTTTCGTAGGTTGTTCATGTTTTTCCTTAAGAAGCCTAGGGTTTTTTTTATAGGTTTCATGGCCTTTTGCTTAAGTTACTTAGGTTTTTTTCCTAGGATGTTTAAGTTTTTTCATTAGTTGCTTAGGTTTTTTCATAGGTTGTTTAAGCTCTTTCCAAGGGTTCTTACATTTTTTCCAAGGTTGTTTAAGCTATTTCTTAAGATTCCTAATGTTAGTGATGGTTTTGATGTGACTTGGGTGGTCATCGTTGTTGGGTTCTTGTCTACCATCTACATGCAATACCACGTACCTGAGTAGTTAAGACATGTTACAAACTATAGACTACTACCAACAAGCAATGTGGAAGATGGAACATTCATACAAAAAACATCTCATGATCATAAAATTAGTGTAATATGTATTATCAAATCTAAGTACATAAGTATCATTTGTCTTAAGCTACTTGGTAAAGATTCATTTACACCTCTCCCAATATCTCCATCTCCTTCTGACGCGCTCCCAAGTCACGGGGTGAAACCCACTTGAGGGTTTCACAAAGTTAAGTTGCGGAAAGTTGAGACTTAGAGGCACGCTCCCGGCTTCCAACTCTAGAAAGGGGTAGAGGGTCGAGTTGGGAGCCCAGGGATTAGACTAGGAAGAAGATTTAGTAGATCAATCATGAATCTGCATCAAAACAAACCACCCACGTGGTTAGTTCACATTCCGGGACACCTTTGGGTGTTGGGACAAGCCACGGGCACTTTGGACCACGAGACACACCACAGCCCAGACTCGGGGGAAGCCACCACCTTCCCCCATATAGTATTCTCTGCACCACGTTTCGGGGACTACATCCAAATGGCTCTTTTTCCCGGGACTCCCAAGTTGGAGTCCCGAAATTGTCCCGAAACTGTCCCGGGTGGAGTCCCGGGACTTTGGGAGCTCATAACTCCCGACTGCGAAGTCTGATCGCAACGAGGTCTGAACCAAACTTGTAACCCTTGTCGTCATCTTTCCAACGACGTATCGCACTCTCAATTCGGAGGTCGGGAAGAGATCGATTCCCGACTTTTAGTGGTCGGGAGTCAAACTGGCAGTTTGACTCCCGGCCCTTCTTTTGCCCATAACTTAGGCGACAAATGTCCAAATGGCCAATGCGAGGCCATTTTCGATATCTACGCTTCAAGACCTTTCCAATGACACTAAGAACACCCCAATGCGAGGCGTTTTGGGCCTTGTTGTCGAGCTCTGAACGTTCGAGAGTCCCGGAGGACTCCAACTCCTCACTTTTTCCAAGTGTTGGGCTTCACCCTCACACTTGGCCAAAGTAGGGTTGCGACACCTTCATTATCTTTTCAAACCTTCAAATAACTAAGCTTACATCCTTTCGGCATACCCATTAGTTTGGCAAGTAAATGTGTTAACAACTGAACCTATTAGGTCCTATTGAATATTGATAAAATGTTTACCCTAAATTAGCTATAACTTAGTTCAACATACATATTACTTTGTTTCGGCAAGGTCCTTACCAAGACTTCTACAACTACCCATTGCTCACCATTCAATAAACATTATATTCCTAACATCATCCCCCCTTGAAGACCTTTGAGTCCATACAAGGTCACCAAATTTATGAATAAATCTATTATTTGCGTGAAGCTACTACCCGAGATCAAAAGATGTTGGTTAGAGTTAAGAAGTCATCAATATTGTCATCAAAATCGACCTTTGATGCAAAACTCTCCTTTGGCACCGTTCTTGCCAGGAACATGCGATAGGCCTTGTCCTTTCCAACAACCAATGGATGGGGCAAGCATTGCTAAAATTCGCACAATGTCAAATTCCTTGGGATCCTACAAAGTTGTCTTACTAGGTGGTTTACTTTAAAAGTGGTAGCTTGTAATGGTAGCTTGTAATGTTGTGGGGGTTCTTCCCATATGTGCTTTCACCACATGCAAGTTTGGCCCCTTTATTGAACAACGCCAACTGATTGATGTCATTGCTTCTTTTACCACATCATTGACTACATAACTCTCCAACCTTTGTGCCCACAAGCATGCCTCCATGTAGTCTTCTTTTACCTTCTTCTCAACTGTATTCGATATGGCATCGCTTTTGGCCATGACAAAGGTCAGCTTGTGACTAATTGTTGTAATGTGTTTTAGGTAGTACTTGTTGTACGCCACCTCTAACTTGTAGTAATATTACAACACATATGCACCCATATAACTAGACATATATTCCAACACACAATACCCATGGCCATCGTTAAAAACAATGTAGTCACAAAAAATGTTGTACACTAAGTACTCTTGAAACTCCTTGTCTTGTATCTTCCACATCATTTAAAATCTTCAATGAAGATTCTAGCATTGAGCATTGGTGGGGCGAATCCTATCGAAAAATATGTCTTTAGGCAGTAGATAAAATAATGTTTTTTTGGATGAGGGATGATCAGTAAGGTATACTCTAGCTCCTTCAAAATGTGCAGCACATCATTCAAGCTACACGATTTCATCCCCACAATTATTGCATCAAATGTCGATGGGACAATATTTACTTGTTCATTGCAAATGGAAAAACGTATGTGACTTTGATAATGATCTGTCAATGGTGAAAGCTACCATGGTGAAGAATCTTTAGGTTGGTGCTTTGAGATCCAATCCCTTCCCATACTTTCACCTTTGTTGTGGTTTTTTCCCCCACTCTTACCATTCTCCAAGTTTGTTTGGCAAATTCATTGACCGTGAGTTCACGCGCTTCATCTTGGTCTTCCTCCTTGTCCTCTAATTATGTGCTTTCAGACTCTTTTCGTTCCCTCAGGCTTGCATGTGTTGCTAATTGTCCATTACAACTAAAACCCAAACATGAATTGAATCATTTTTTTTCATTTTTTTTCTAGTGATGATTGCCATACAATAGTCAATATCTAATAATTTCAATCCATGTTTTAGAAGTTCATATTGTGTGTTTTCAAGCTCTTCCAACCTCATGTTAAGAATGACATAGGTTGGACGTCTATGCCCCTTTGCACCATACTAAGTAAAAATCTTGAAGGATATGTATTGGATGAAACTATGGGATTTATGACAAAGTATTTACAAGAATTCCAACATGTATTTAGAAAAAAATGGGATGCAAAAGAAGAAGAGGGAGTGGTTGGAGAGGTACTAAAAGGTGTTGCATAAAAAGTTGTCCTTAGTTCCACTTTGTGTTGACAAATATAGAAATCATGGCATTAGGGATACAATAAGTTATTTTTATATTGCAATGGTTTCATTGTTGTATTATACATAATAGACTATTTATAATTTTTATATTTGCATGCAATCTAGATACATACCCCATATGTTTTCTATTTTTTAAGGCCATATAAAAACTAAACCTACCATAAGTCTAATGTAGATGCATTTGATTCCCGTTATGAGTTAGGTGTAGATGTGCAAATTACATCAATTAAGTTATTGAAAGGTGTTGTTTTAGACTACCTATAAGATCCACCCTTCATGGTGCATTAGTGAGTGCTATATATATATATATATATATGGAATTCTTCAAGTGTTGCATTATAACCAATGCTCTTTTTTGTTTGAACATGTGTTGGCAATGTAGATTTTCATGCGAGTTATATGTTTTCAAGGGCAAATTGAACCTTGCCCACCATTCTAGTGGGGCATACATTGGATGTTGGTCTATGATTCAAGTGTGGATGAACATCATTGGAGTTATGATTTAGTTCCAGTTATGGAACCCTATTATTTAAGATGTAGTGTTATTAAGGTAATATGGTACTTGTAGGTAAGTAGAACTCCATTACTTAATACACATGCAACTTGGTTTCATTGTTTATAAGTAACAAAATTAACCACCATAATTAACTATAGAACTAAAAGCCAATAAAATTATTTTTCAAACCACTTATGATCCATCCTTCATGATGCATTAGTGGCCAATGCATTGGTTAATTTTGACCTTTTGTTTGGCTTATGTTATGTTGAATTTATGTTTGATGTTTAATGTGGATTAATAAAGTAGGTTGCCATACATAATGACATACTAAAGATTTGGTGGTTGCATTAGGAAATACAAGGATGAAAAGGTGTGGGTTGAAGATGAAAGAATTACTTTTGAATGTGCATGGGAATCAAACCTTATGACCTCTAGTACACTAGTGGCATTTCTAGCCCACCTTGGAGAGGTTGAAGAGTTGGCAAAGTGGGTGAGGAAAACAATCTGTGCCCATCAAGCTACAACATTGGATATGACTATTGATTTAGATTTTATCCACCTTTTTGTTCCCCCAAGTTTCGTAGTGTTGAATAATAGCAAGATGAAGGCTTATGGGAACCATTTTTGAATTGACAATGACTAGAATAACTTGTTAGTTACATATGATTATGGTGTTGCATCTATTTTCTAATAATCCCAAGGGAGGTTGGATGAATTGTTTCAAACAATCCAGTATGTTAGGACCTTAAAGGAAATATTACAATTAGATTAAGGTTTAATATCTTCACCCATAACTTTATTTCGATGTCAATGGGTGAAGAATGGGATTCATAACAAAAGGATCCCAACTTACATGCGGGATGATGTTGGGTTTTTTCTTGGCAACTTTCAGCATTTCTTGCATGAATTTGATGAGCCTTTTGTTTTCCCATCACAAGTGCAACAAGTCTTCTTTTGGAGTGACACCAAAATACCATTTTGGAAAGTTGTCCTTCACAAAGAACCTAGAAGTCAATGAATCATGGCAAACATCATCACAAACTTAACATCTCACGACTTACAAATGAAAACCATGTAGCATTCGTTCATTCAAAATTCATATGTATCGCACATTGATATTGTGCATTGAAAACACATTTGACACACGAATTTATTGGAAGATGCAAAATTCGTGTGACATTTATTTCTTCATAGGTTTGCATTTCATTCATCAACACATTTATCCATGTGTCAAACGTGTTTTCAATGCATGATTTTGGTGTGTAAAATGTACAAACCTATGAATGAACAAACTTTGCATGATTTTCATTAATAATTCTTCACATGCTAGATTTGTGATGATGTATGATGGTTGCCTTGAGACACATGGAAGGGCATCTAGTCTTGAAGCCCCATTATATTTTGTGGATGTGGACATGAATATGACATTGGTAGGTGCCATTGAATTGTTTAGAGAAAATGCACTCTTGGTTGCTCAGCTTTGAGGGGTAGCTTAGGACTAGATGATGTAGCCTAGTATAATTTTCAGTTCCTTCCCAACTTTATAATGAAATTTGGTTGGTATTTTATTGATGTCAAGGTGGACATAAGGCCCTTTTGTGCAACCTTGATTTATTATATGAATGTAACAATGAAACATCAATTGGTATGATTTTTCTTCTTCTTCTTAAATATCAACAAATTTATAAAATTCAATGTGTTCTTTGTGATGATTATGTTCCTTGATTTTATGATTAAAATCCCATATGTATGGAGACATGATTATAATGTCAGTGCATTACCTATACAAAATTGCTGAATAGGCTTGTGTGGTGTTTAAAAAGTATCTGTTATTGGTTTGATGTGAATTGTTGGAATTGGTGATGTTATAATAGTTTTAACATATTCCATTGAACAATTTGTAGGCTACAGGGCAAAGTGCACATTATTTTATGTGGAATTTTAAAAGTTTGATATCCTAAACCATCATCATAAAGGCCAAAACCTCTTATCCATATGAAAAATTTAAAATGATGAAATCATATTTTTGTGGAAATTTTTGAATAGGCAGAATTGACCAAGTTTTTAAAAAATTATTAATTTTTTCTATTGAAGTAAACAACCAATATTATAAATGGATTAATTATAAAAATATATATTTTCATATTTATCTTGTAACCACATTTGGAAAAATCTTTTTATGAATCATTGCCACTTTGGTTACAACACAAATTTAATAAAAAAATAATGTGTGAAAGTAAAGTATAAGAACCATGTTTACAAATAATTATTTTATTGAATTGTTAATTGTTTCACATAGCTAAGAAAAAAATCAGAATCTCACCAAATCCAACAATTTCAATAGCCCTAACATATGTACTTTCTTCACATATGGACATTTACATTTGCAAATATGATTTCTAGTCATAATTCAAGTTGAATAGACGCCATGTGATGTCCAGTCATTTATGAATCACATCATGAATCGCAAATACAACTACATTTTCATCTTTTGTTGGATGCCATTAATCATGGATGATACGATTACACTTTTCATTTTCCATTTCATCCAAATCAATAGTAGTCACAAGTTATAGTTGCATATGCAACTAAAGACCAGTTTGTAGTAGAATATGCGACTATAATTCATTTTTACTATGGTGCCACGGAGGATAGTCGCATTGCAAGTTGCAAAAATGGTTAATATGGACACAAGTTGCAAATACATGGGTTGGTATTGATAGGATTCCTTGTAATGACATTTCACACCTAATTTTATTATTTCATTCTTTGATCAACTTGGTAATTTTCAAAGCATCTAAAGGCCTAATCAATAGTTTCATATTTAAACTTGCTAATGCCAACTATCTCTCTAATTTGTTCCAAATTTCACAAGGATCATCAATATCAACGATGTATGGTATGATATTATCTTTCACTAAAAGATTAATCATGGCAAGTAGCCTCTGCTTCTTGTGATTAGTTAGTTTTGAGTTATTCGATGGTATTGTGTTAACAATAATGTACAACAAGTCATCTTGAACTATTAGTTTTTTCAATAATGTCATAATGGTCAATTTTGCATTGTGCATTATGTTTAAATGCTTATAACCAATAACATCATTTTGAATTTGTCAATTGAAATTGGTAATACATTAACATAATGATTATGAACACATTTGTAAAACTATATTTTGAAAATAATGTATTCATTATCAATAGTGGACTTTTGAAGTTCAAATATATGGAGTAGTTGGTTGACTAGATTGTTAAATAAATTAATAAATTCAAATCAAATTCTATTCCAAAATGTTTATACTGACTAATGTCACTCCCACATTGGGTCAAGTTCAAGCCAAAATTTTATGCCCAAATCCTACACCAATGGGCATAGAACCTTTTCCCTATGGCATAGCCACTGTACAAAATAACCCAGGCACAAAGAAAAGGTTGGAACTTGGCATTGGCTTTCAAAGAAGCACCACTCAATCAACAGGGTATATAAATATATAGCAGGTATCACCGTGGAGAGACTATACCCTTGGAGAGGTTATACCCATACTAAGGGTCAACAGGTCTTCCCAATGCATGTGACTGGCACATACAACACGATGAGGTATGATGTGGCAGAATCTGTCCCCAAATGCCAATTACGTCCGATAATGATCATTAGTCAGACCTGTTGGAATGGCATCTTTCAAGTTTAGTTTCCTTGCAGGCCTAAAAATGGCGTAATGTGATAGCGTCAGCAAATTGGTGGGAATAGTTCAGGTTAGGATAATACTAGAGGCCCCATTCTGCCATTATTTTTGTTTGTAATTTAAACACAGGAAAACGCCAGCAGATTCTTTTCGTAATCAACCCAAATTTGAGAATCCGCCTTGTAATCGCCGGGTATGACACGTGACAATATCCGATTTGTTGATGACCACTCAAAAGGTGAATTACTAGGTCAGAATGTAGAGAGGAGAGAGAGAGCAAGTGTATGTTATTTTACCTTTTGTGGGAAATCGGGATATAGATAGGCCTTATCTGGTTTGGTAAATTTGTTGAATTACTCCACTGGTAAACATTTCAGACTTACCTTATCTTTACTTTACCGTCTAGTATATATATTCCAAATTTATTCTTACCCGTGTGAGGGCAATTGTTTTGATACGGGTATATTACATAAGCCAGAAAAATAATTCTATATCATATATAATTTTGTTTCATATTTTTGCAATGCATGTGGGTAATGAGGGAATTTGTTCAAATTTATGGTAATGATGAACTATGTAATAAACCATAAATTTTCTTTTGGGTTTTTATTTCTGTTTATTTACACAAAAATTTATCTTTCACCCTTACTCTTATTGATAAATATTTCAAAACATTTTATATACACTTTACCCAATTTGGAGTTTTTTTGAAACCTTGTATCTTTACCAAGCTTATATATATATATTTTTAATTTTTTAATTTAACCCTACCCAGCGGATATATTAAGAGTCGATTTTATAAACCCGCCCAAGACTGAAATGGACTAATAAGTTTCCTTGCAAAATATCCCACAAATTATCGTGGCCCTTCAATCCCGGGATCTGGACCAGAATGTCTGGCGTGGATGACCACGTGGCGAGATCTTGAATTTACTCATCAAATAAACAAATAATAACAAGAGAACTTGGTAGTCATTTAGGGCTTTTCTTTCAAATTTTTAATATCGAAAAAATGACGAGTTCTTCCAAAAAAAGCAAAATTAGTCGAATTTAAGATACTACAGTAACTGAAAAAAATCGATTAATTTCCAAAATTCTCCCAAATGTTTTGGTCGAGAAAACAACAAAAACAATAATATATATATATAATTTTATTTTTTGTAAAATTAAAAAAGAGGAAAAAAGGTAACTCGAGACCCGAATTTGAGACTGTCGAAAAAAGCTAAAAGTTAAAAGTTAAAACAAAAAAGGTAAAGTAAAAAAGCAGTGGTGGCGCGTTAAGGTCTACGTGGTGGCCTTTAGTCGGGGCGATCTTTAGTTTTACCCTCCAGTTGGGGGGAGGCAGGAGTTAATATAAAAGTTACTGCGCTGTAATTAGTAATTCTTCGCGGTGCTACTGCGCCTCCCTTTGGTTAGCGTTTCGCTAGTTTTGCGCCTTGTGCGTTGTGTGGTGGTGCTTAGCGCTCCTCTTGTTGCAACGAAGAGCTTCAGTGCTGCTGTTGCAACGAAGGTTTGTCAAGCACTTTCTGACGTTCGCATTTTCCTGGTGTTTTGAGTGCAGACTACTTCTCGGATTTCATCTCATCACAGGTTTTTTTTCGTGATTTTTTCGCTCTTTTTTCTGGTTTTTTTCCCGCTCGGTCTCGTTTTGTGTGTGGGCGTGCCTACTTATGCGTGCGTGCATCCGTGCGTGCGTGATGTTTCGGGGAATGGAGAGCTTGGCTTGACCTCGAACTTTAAGGTCGAGACGTGGTTTTGTTGTTGTTGGAGGAGGAGAGGATTCTTAGGAGAGCGGGATTTTGACTGGGAGCTAGGAGTTGGGGGAAAGCTGGGGTTTGGCCGGGGGGAGGTGAGGAAACTTTGCTAGGCGGGGAAGGAGAAAGAGGCATTGTCTCCAAGATAGGGAGCCCGGCGGCTGTTGCGTGTGTGGCTTAGAGATCCAGCGGCGTAGAGAGAGAGAGACAGAGACAGAGTTAGAGAGCGGCATAATGTCCTCGCCGTCGAATGCGACCAAGTGGATGTCGTATCTTGCGGAGGGTTTCTTAGCGGAGGAAGAAGTGCAGCCATCCACTCCATTTTTTTGGTGCAACGGTCAGCAACCTGTGGGACAAGTCGATTGCAGGTACCTACTTACATCTTTCTTTCGTGTCCTCCTCACGGACGAAGACCTTCGTCCAATGCAAGTTGCCGATTATTGGGGCACAGCTGAAACCTCCGTATTGATAGACATCTTTTCCTGAAGATATTCTGAAGAAACAGTCGCCCGAACACCATATCATACATGCATGCATGCATGCCATGACCTGAGAATATCTTCTTCTCCTTCTTCTTCTTATAACCTTGTGTTAGGAGCCTGGCTTGTACACTCAAGCTTGCATTTTCGTCTAGGTCTTGCCCACATACTGGCTATCGAAAGAGCCCTGTCTCAAAGAAGGGTTCTCCAGAAGTACTTGGATATCATGAAATCATAGGTACCTCTAGAGCCATGGATTGAGTATTAGCTTGTTGACATCTCTAGAGTTCTTGAACCCTTTTCTAATATGTTGTGCACAAACAAACTTCAGATAGGTACTAGAAGATGGCAGAAGTGAGATATCACTTTCTGTCTCCAACACTCAGTGGAATGTGCATCTATGAGGGCCTTGTCTACTGGAGGATTGGCTGCAGCTTCTGTGCAGAAGTTGCAAATCTGATAGTGGCATTCCAGACTTGTAGTGAGATGCTTTCCTGTTGTTCATTCAATTGGTGACTCGCATTCTTTGCTCTGTTTGTGATGGATACAGTGCTGACAATGAGTGCTCCAAAGGGGAGTCGGATGTTCCTGACAAAGGGTGCACAAGGAAAAGGTATGTGTAGCAGTGAGAGAGGAGGCTGAAATTGCATCAACAGTGCAACCTCAGATGCATCCTGTAATGAGTTCCTGGTGGAGAACATTACAACAGAATGTATCATGCCGAGCTGTTGGTTGCCTACTAGTTTATTGAGTTTGTTCTAACATCTGAACTCAATATTGGATGGCTCTGTAGGTTTATGGTTGGGCTCAAGCTATATGCTCTTATATGTACTTGGTTGTGAGAGGGACATGGGAAGTTGGTTGTTCAGATTGCGGGAGGAGGCTTGTGGTGGAGCAGGCAACAAGGCATGCCGTGAAAAGATGCGCAGGGACCGCCTGAATGACAGGTTAGCAATCTTTCTAATGTTGTACACCTTCTGGAAAACGATGGGGCAGTGACCTTTGTGATAGTGCATGGTTATCAGAGTGCTTCTATCAAAATTTTCAAGCTACTGCAACATGGTAATGTTTTTGCAAAAACAGCTGGATGTGTTGCTGTTTCTTATCATTTCTATGGTATTTTTCACAGACAATGTTATTGTCTTGTCCTCACCTATTTGTGGATTTTTTCTGTTAGTGACAATCTCTCATGGCTCCTAGAGTTTACTGCACTTAATTAATAAACTGTGTGCAGAGAGATGTTGTGCAGTATACTTGGTAGTGAATGACCCCTTGAAATGGTTTTGCAGATTCCTGGAATTAAGCACAGCTCTAGAACCAGGAAAGCCACCTAAAACGGATAAGGCAACCATCCTGTCTGATGCTGTTCGTATCTTAACACAGCTTCGCTCTGAGGCTCAACAGCTTCAAGATTCAAACAACCAGTTGCGTGATACTATTAAGGATTTGAAGGTCCAGCTTCCAACCGAAACCCCTTGCACACATGCCACAATCTTCCACCCAAGCCCCCAACCCTACCTGTGGTACACAAACCAAAAAAGGAAGGTTATCAGTGATGATGAGATGTTTGGCTGTCATTCTGTATTGTTTTTGGCTTTTCTACCTAAAGTACGGTAGCAATAGTTGCTGTAGGCATTGACTATGTGTTTGTTGGAAAGTTGACAATTTAAAGAATTTTCCTTATTATGTCTATGTGTATGCAGGCGGAGAAAAATGAGTTACGGGATGAGAAGACAAGACTAAAGGCTGATAAGGAGAAATTGGAGCAGCAAGTGAAGGACATGACTATACCAACTGGATACATACCTCATCCAGCAGCCATTCATGCAGCAGCAGCTGCTTTTGCAGCACAATCTCAAGCAGCATCAAGCAAGGCAGCACAGATGGCTGGTTATCCAGGCATGGCAATGTGGCAATGGATGCCACCGGCTGCAGTTGACACTTCACAAGACCATGTCCTCAGACCTCCTGTTGCGTAGGCCCGAGGTTGCATGTTCCTCATGTGTCCTCCATTGGGGAGCCAACTTCCTGGTTCCACAGACATTTTTGTGTGTCTAAGTTTTGGTTTCCCTCAAGTGGGGAAAGGAGGTTGGGATGCATGGTAATGTCAGGTACTGGTTACTTGAAATTTGGATGCTGTTGGGTTGTCTTTGGGGAGAACTCTTGTGCTATTGGAAACTGTTTGATATGGTTCTCTCTCTCTCAACAGAGATCTTTGTATTGCACAATTGATGTGTCCATCAAATCAAAAACATCTGAAGGGTCCTATCTCCTCTCTTTTTCCTCCTGAATGTCCAGCTCTTGGTCATTGGCTTCTGGTCTCTGGAAGTTCAATGTTTGGCACAAAGTTCAAGCACCCTATCAAACAAATGTGAGTTGGGTGTGCCTGTGAGTTCTCTGGATGAGTGTGACATGTTAGTTAGAGACGATGGGTATTGAAATCATGGTCCTAGGCAATGGGAGTTCCTTTTCCCCTTAGACAGGAAGGTGAGGTAGATGCAGACTGCTGCTTGTCTTCATTAAGTGGCTCAAATTAAGGCAGTGCAGGGATTTGTATGTCATTTTTTTGTAGCCAAACTGGCAAGAACACTTCTTTGATTCATGGTTGTGACAGATATTGCAGTCTGTGACTTTGGAAAATAATTCTGGGCATTTCCATACATGTGAGAATGGGTTTGGTAACCTGTGATATTTGCTCTTCATGTGGAATCATCCTGCAGCAGAAAGTACAGATCTTTTGTCAGTCCTTGGTAGCCTGCAGGGGTCTGATATTTTTTGTAAGTATCTTTTTGAACTTTGGCAAAGCTATTATGGTGTGGGTTCCACATTTGTACAGCTCCTCTGTTGTCAATCTCCAGGTATTGTTCGAAAGAGCCTATGTAGGAGGGAAGGATAAAGAAACTTGTGCAATCAGACAGATTTCACTGCATGGTTCAATGGTTTTTTTCATCCACAAAATATAAAATGAAAATCAATCTTGTATGCCATTACATGGTATTGTGGAAGAGACCATATTGGAGTGCTCACCAACGGTATTCCAAATGATGTAGCTCCCTATAGGTGTAAATGAACTTTGCCCAACCCTCTTGAAAATCAAACCCATGCACCCTGCAACAAATGGTAGCAGTGTTGTTTTCTATTCCCCTGATGTGCAACATTTTGCCACTTGGTGAAAAAACATCAAATTTTTTGAAAAAAAGTGGGTTTGGAGGTTTTTTCTTGCTAGATTTTTCCAAAAAAAGAAAATCTGAAAAATCACCAGATTTTTATACCATGTTGAGGTATGTAGGGCCGAGGATGTTTAGATTTTTCTAACATTCATAGTTCATTTACAGCAAAATTGGCAAAACCTCTTAATGGATGTTCACTATCTAAGCTCAGACAATTATTTTGGTGCAAAATTTCACATCTATGCAACACTTTTTTTGTGGGACTGTCACAAAATACCTGCTAGATGCCTTTTTGTGGCGAACTAAAAGGGTTTAGGGTTTGAACCAGCCACATTCTGAGGGAGAAAAAACATGCAGGATTCCAGAAAATGCATACTGTCCTCTCTGACCTATAGCCAAATTTGGCGCTTCCCCTCTTGTGAATGTTTGCCATGTGGCCACATCACAAAATTGGGGTAATTTTTTTATTAAGTAATAATTTAAAATAAAGTAAAATAAAGTAAAATTTTAATAATAATAAAAAAAACACCTGCCTTAGCTCCATCACAAAATCTTTTAAAGGAACCACTGGACTGGATGGTAGCCTAGCATGAGTAGAGTTGGGTAAGTGGGTGTCTCAGTTTCTTACAATCTCTTAAATGGAGCAAAAAGGACTACTGTTCAGCTTCTTCACTTGTAAGAGCAAGGATAAGCCTATGTATTTAGTAGGTACTGTCATCATGTTTTCAGTTGTGGTTAGTTTAGATGGTATGATGATTCATGATGCACCTCTTGGCCTGTGAGCACGTTGTTTTGGCTGACAGAAAACAGGTAAGTAAAGTACTAAAAGTCTAAGTACCCACAAATTTTGTGTGGCAGGTCCCAGTTGATGCTGAAACTTAAGGACGAGGAGGAGGAAGAGTCAGTCTACTACTTCTTGTACCAAGGCAAGTACAAAAAGGAGGGATGACAAATGTGATGATGCGGATACAATATTGTGTTGCAGTAATTTCACAAGAGCTGTGACGTCTTCTTCTTACGTACTCTCTCTGTCTCTCTCTGTCTCTCTCTCTCTCAAGAGGTAACAGTGTGTGTGATTTCTTTGTTGAACGTTGGTAGATTGCCTACTTGCCCTTTGTCCAGACTCAACCAACAGTCACCAAAGCACCATCCCCCTGTTGTAGTAGTAGTAGGGTAGACCGGCTGGTGACCGAACACTTAAGCGCTCAAGGCAGGCCTGATCCAAGGGGAGGTCTCAGTTGTTTTTCGTGTCCAAACAAAACTTGAACCCCTCCTCATGGGGCATCTGACACAGTAACAATCATCGAAAACAGATTAGAAATGAGAAAGTTCCAGCCCCCCTCTCCCCCCTTCTTGCCCTCCCCCCCAAGAAAAGGGGGTCAAGAACTCAAAAAAACAAACCTTTGAAAGCTACTAAAGTCGATTCCCAAACACCCAAAAATTCCTTGTATGTGGCTCTGTTGTTATTAGAGTTCCAAGATGATTTGTAGAACTTCAGGTTGCTCTCCTATAGCACTTAAAATTGTTTTAAATGAATAAGACATAAGAAAGTTATGAGGTTTGAAAGTAGGAGAGGTTCAAAGAGAAGAAAAAAAAAATTACAATTTGTAAGTTGGAAAAAGCTTTTTTTTTTCTCGTTATTTTTTCTTTACTCCTTTTTGTTTGCACTTCAAAGATGATTTCTAGACCTTGAAATAGAGCTCCTATAACATTTTAAATCACTCGAAGTGAAGCACATAAGATGAAGATACAAATAAATGTTTGGTCATAGGCAGTTGATTGGTGATAGGCCAGTCTACCCTAGTAGTTGTTGTTGGTTCCCCCCCCCCCTCTCCCCGCCAAACAATTTTGTATTGTACACAAAGTGCCAGCCATTTAGAAGAAATTTAGCCATATTTGGCTATAAACCAGTGTTGGGCGCCAGCCATCTGGAAGAAAATTTAGCCATATTTGTGTGGGGCAGTTCTTTACTTTTATGATGAACCTCTAGTTAGGGTTCTAGTTCAGGTCGTCCCTGGCGACGCCTCTTCTAGGCTTGGTGCTCTTTCAGGATTCCCTCCCCTCTCTCTGTCTGATTCCTTCAAGCGTCTGGTGAGGGGTTTATAACCTAACCTTGGGTTTTGGACTTGTGCGGGTGAGAGGTTTAGAACATAGCCTTGAGTTTTGGATTTGGGTGGGTGCCTTTTTCCTCCCTTTGGCTTCTGGGCGTTATGGAATCAGGAATCCAGTTCTTGGTCTGATTTTTCAAAAAAATAAAATAAAATAAAATAATCCAATTCTGGTTCTGTTCTGATTCCAAGAATCAGACCCTGTTCCAGGACAGTTCTGGGTAACCTGGATTGGAACCACTGGTTGATAGCTGGTTAGCCTCTGGTTCTAGTTGTTTTTTTCCCAAAAATCTCGGTTCTGGTTCCATACGTAAAAGGAATAGGAAATCTGGTTGCTGGATCTGGTTCCTGATCCGGTTCTTCAAAAATTAAAAATTTCTGGTTCCAGTTCTGCAACCAGTTCCAAAAATCAGACCCAATTCTGATTGGTTTTCACCAACTGAAACCAGAGCCCATGGCTCTAACCCTCCAAACCAGGTAAATGCCCAACACTACAATAAACCAGAGATAACCATAAAACAAATAGAAGGATCCTTCAATATTCTTGACTACCTACTGGAACATATTGGAAAAATCTGGTGATTTTTTTTAAAATTTAAAAATTCTGAATCTGGGGCTTTTTTTCATGAAAAATCCTTTTCTACAGGTTGAAATCATGTTTTCCAGGTTGAAAAAAAAGTGAAAATTCACAGGAAAATAATCACTGCACTTGGAAGCCTGCTATGATTCATTTGTGGATGAATCCTAAGCGAGTTAGTGTCAGGTTTAACCTTGGTGAGCTATCCTTTACAGCATAGTTCAGGTTGGTAGGTATACAGGTAGGTCAGTAGGATGAGAGGTGGTTACTAAGTAAGTAGTACATCATCTAGATGGTCAGTACATAGGTAAAGACTAGTGGATTCTAAGTAGGTAGGTAGGTAGGTAGGTAGTAGAAACAGAAACTAAGCTAATCACTGTGGTTAGCTGGTTAGTTAGGGAACTGGGAACTCAATGGAAATGTGTTTTCTGTCCACCCACCATCCATTTCTCATGGGGTGCTGCTGGTTGTTGTTGGTTCAGCTGAAGTGATGATCATCCATAAGCAGATTAAGCCAAATTTGGCCAATAAGAAAATATTAAAGGAAAGTTTTAACATCCTTATGTATACTGTACTCCTTGATTGGATTCAGCAACAAACCGCCAAATAATTAATTAATTTTTAAATGTTAACTTTGGCACTTGGTGTTTTAATTCTGAAATTTTCTGCAGTTAATGGTTATAAAAATAATAAACACATTCTGGCTATGTTTATGGGACAGTCTAGTGTGTTTAGACTGTCTCAGTCTTAAGTCAGATTCTTAATTTTATAATATTCATAAAATTTCAGCATAAATAATAAATAAAATGGTCAAAATTTTGACCCAAAAAAAAAAATAATAATAATGCCGAAACCGTTCATGTACCATGGTATTTTGGTGACCTACTTGAAGAATATATAGGAACCTTGTGATACTAAAGGTGGTTTTTTTGGGGAATTCTTTTTCCTCAATTTTGAGTCAATTAAATCTGCTACACAATTTTTAAAAAATTCACAACAGTGTTAGTCTTAAGTCAGATTCTTAATTCATAATATTCATAAAAATTTCGGCACACATAATAAATAAAATTTCAAAAATTTGACAAAACAAAAAAACTAATTTAATTTATGCTGAAACCATTCCTGTACTATGGTATTTTGGCTACCTACTTGAAGAATGGATAGAAATCTGGTGATACTAAAGGTTGATTTTTTTTGGAATTTGTTTCCTGAATTTTGAGTCAATTGAATTTGCTATACAAAATTTTAAAAATTCACAACAGTGTCAAATTTTACACCCCAAAAAAAAGGGGGGGCCTGGTGGGGAGATGAGAGCAAAAAGAGGTCAGAATTGTGCAGAGATTGTTTAAGGACTGGCATTGGTACTTTTTTCATAGCACATGCTTTCATCACAGGAGCGCCCCTTTGCACTCACCTGCCCTTTTTCTGTACTTGGGTCCTGCACCACCCTGCCACAACAAAGTGCTACCTATTCTAGATTTATTTGCATGACTAATCAATTTTTATGCTCATCCCCATATCATCCAAATTGTGGCCTAGGACCATTTGCAACTAACTCATGCAGCTCAAACAAGCTGCCTGCCTGATGATACCTGTTATGGCAAGTTCAAATAAGAAATGTTCCCTGAAGTTTGCCAAAAAAATGAACTCATGGTTCATAGTCACACCTGGTGAACATTCGTCATAAAATGTGGGATCAAATGAACAAACCCAAGCAAGAGTTGAAATAGGGAAATGTTCCATCAAGTTCCCCAAGAATCAACCCACAATTCACTGGTGAACATTCATCAAAATGTGGGACCCAATGAAACTTTCTGCATCATTGTTGTTCTGCAAGTTTCTCCCTGTCAAACAGAGCAAATAAACACTGATAGTAGTTTGGCAACCTATGTCATTGCAGTGATACACACTCCGAGGAAAGCTCTTTCTCTTTGTCTCTCTCTCCTTCCTAAGTGGGGTGATTGATTTTCACAATTTATTTTGTTTTCAAGTTGTGCTCCTCACATGTACTATAGTATCTTCACAGCTTTGACACTAATTATATTATTTGTGAAATTTTCATATAATATATATTTTTATTCTTCTAAATTAGATAATTATTTGACAGACATGTGTTGAAGCTGCCCCTGTACTACAATATACATAGACATTCATCTGTCAATTTTTGAAGAAAATGATCTTCCAAATCAATACATAGGGCAGCCCGGCCGGTCACCAAACATTTAAGCACTCATAGCAAAATAGCAGCCAATCAAGTGTTTGGCTCGTCCTACTGTTCCAAGACATTTTGTAAATCTGCTCTGGGCACATCCATAGCCACTTAGATCGCGTCGAATGGTTGAGAAATGATAGACATATGCCCCATTCAAACTATGGGTCCTTTAAAAGTTGGAAGAAGTACAAAGCAAACACATGGGTGATTGATCAACAAACATATCACACTGCATGATCAATCTTCAATCTGTTGACAATTGAACAAAAGGATGCTCGTTTTCAAACTGGATGGATGCCAACACCATTAACTTTTTCATACAAAACAATTCATCTGGCATGAAGGGCCAAGATTAAAATTTTCAAAAATGAGACCAATCAACAATCATAGCAAAAAAGTTGTTCCATTAACCCTGATTTTCTAAACTAAGATGGGCACCGCAAATTAGGGTTTAGTTACTCTCTTGCACTTAGGGTTTTAGTTTCTCTCTTGTGCATTGCAACGAGTGTTTGTTGAGTTTGTTGTTGCTCAATGTAATTGGAGATGTTGGTGTCGTTGAGATGCTCCCTCCCTTGGTGTGCTTTGTGGTTTTTATGTTGGATAAAAGATCTTTCTCTACCTATCCCGAAATCATTGCCAAGCTTGCAATTTCTTTTTACATTTCCTTTTATTCATGGGACCTCACTAACCTATTGCTCATGTGTGTGGAGGTTATGAAACAAGGGATGATTGAAGGCTTTATAGTTTTTTTATTGTCTCTTCTTTGCACATTGTGTTTGAATTTTTGGGTTGCAAGTTTCTGTTGGTTGCAGGTGCTCTTGAAGTTTGAACTTCTCGATCTCATTTGTTGCAAGTCAGTGTTGTTTATGCTCCTTTTCTCTCTCCTTGGCCATCATTTTCTCTCTCTCTCTCCCCTTTGCTGAACCTTTTTCTCTTTCTCCTTGGTCATTGCTCACTTTCTTTTTCTCCCCTTTGTTGAACCTTTCTCTTTCTCATTGGCCATCATTCGTTCATTCTATCTCCCCTCTGTCGAACCTTTCTCTCTCTCCTTGGCCATCGCTCTTTCTTTCTCTCCTTGGTGTTAAAGCTCTTGACCGTGCATTGAAGCTCTTTCTTTTTCTCCTTGTTGTTGAAGCTCTCTCTATTTCTCCTTGGCATTGACGTTTTCTTTATCTTTCCATAGAGTTGAAGCTCTTTTTCTTTCTATTGTAACACATCCTAGGGATGTGCACGCTTTCTCCTTTTTGTTGAATGTTTTTATTTCTTTCTCCTAAGCCATTGCTCTCTCTTTCCTCTTTGTTGTAGTGTTTCCCAAGCATGCACGTGTTGTCTTCCTTCAACAAAAGCCTTTTTTTTCTCCCAAACCATTGCTCTCACTTTTTCCTTGGTGTTGAAGCTTTTTCTCCTCTCTATTGTAGCGCACGCTCTCCCTTTTTCCGGATCTCCCTCTTTGTCTCTACCTATCACTCACTCATTCGCTCTCTCTCTCTCTCACTATCTCTATTGTAACACATCCTGAGGGTGCATCTCTTTCTCCCTTCTACCAAATCTCCTCTCTCTAGCCATTGCTCTTTTTATCTCTATGTTGCAACACATCTTGGGGGTGCATCTCTCTCCCTCTTTAACCATCGTTTTTTTTTCTTTCTTTCCTCTTTGCTGCAATGCATCCCGAGGGTGTGCTCTCTTTCTCCCCTTTGCCAAATCTCTCTTTATCCCTAGCATTGAAGCTCTCACTCTCTCCCTAGCCATTGCTCTCTCTCTCTTTGTCACCCCTCTACCGAATCTCTCTTTCTTTCCCTTTTGTTAAAGCTCTCATTTTCTCCCTAGCCATTGTTTTTTTTTTTTTTCCTTTTTTTTTTTTCTTTTTCCTCTTTTTTACGATGCATCTGGGGGTGCCCGCTTTCTCTCTTTCCTTAGGCAACGCTTCCTCTTTCTTTCCCCTATGTTGAATTTCCCTCTCTTTCTCCTCTATGTTATAGCACATTTGGGGGTGCATTTTTTCTCTCCCCTATGCCAAAGCTCTTTTTCTTTCCCTTGCCATTGCTCCATTTGTCTCTCCCTTCTATTGAAGCTCTTTCTTGTTCCTTTCTATCAAATCTCCCTTTCTCTCTTTTTCTCTCTCCTCTCTGCTATAGCACATTTGGGGGTGTGCTCTTTCTCTCCTTGGCCATTGCTCCTTCTCTCTTTCCCCTTTGTTGAAGCGCTCTCTTTCCCCTCTACCAATCTCCCTTTTTCTTTTTCCATGGTGTTGAAGCTCTCTTTCTCTTTCTCTTTCTTTCCTTTTTATTATAACCTATCTAGGGTGTGCTCTCTCTCTCCCCTCTGCTAAAGCTTTCTTTCTCTCTCCCTTTGTTGAAGTTCTTTCTTTCCTTAGCTGCTTTTTCTTTCTCTCCCTAACCATTACTCTCTTTCTCCCTGGCCATCATTATTTTACTCTCCCTAGACCAAGGCTATCTCTTTTTCTCTTCCTTTCGTTCAAGTTCTTTGAACTCCAACCTTGTTATTTTTGTCTCATGTATATGTTGTAACTATCCAAGCTCAAATTGGAACATTGTTCTCTTCATTCAATCTTGACTTTCCAAGCTCCACCCATTCATTATCTATCTTTTCTTCCAAGCTTTCCCCCACATCCTACTACAACTTGCAACTTATTAATCAATGGAATGTTGGGGTAGCCTTGTTAGCCTTGTTGGAACATGGCCTTTTGCAAGCATCCTTGTTTTTTCCCTTACTTTAACTTTTGATTGTGCAACTATTGAAATGCCTAGGTTGACACCTTTGTACCCTAAAGGATGGGCTTTGAAACCAGCTTAGAAGTTTTGGTGAAATATATTGCCTACTTCTTTAAATTACAAATGTTGACCAGGCTCAATTGAAATTTGTTCTATGTTGTTTCTCAACTTGCCTTTGAGCTATTTTATGTGTAGCACTTTGTGAATTTATTGCACATTTTTTCTTTATTTCCTCCTTTTCCTTTCTCCTTTGTTCTTTTATTACTTCTATTATTTTTTTATCCATAGTTTTTTGTCACAAAATCTATAGATATTCATCATAAGTAACAACATGGGATTGACTATAGTTAATTAACGGCTTTTTGTCATGTGTTTTTTTTACAAGCATATGTGAAAGGGACAATAAATTTTAAAGGCAAATTGGAGCTAAAACTCTTTTAGAATGAAACAACTCCCCTTCAAATGCAATTGTAGGTTCACATAGATTAATTGTGTAAAATATGTACCTTTTGTTCCTGTATCTTTTATGATACCAAGATTTGTAAGCTCTTCCACATAATACTTTGGTAGTTGTTCCTGCCCATCAACATCAATTCTAGTTGTAGTAGTGTCATCTGTAGTGGTGGCTATCTTGATTACATATGTAATTATTCCATCTTTAACCCAACCTTCAATATCATTAATTGTTTCATTAGAATTTTTTTCATTGTCTTCATTTAAAATGTTGTTGTTATGATCAACAATGTAAAGTTCACTAGGCTTAGTCCTTCCATCCATAGCCTTTGGATTAAAAGGTCAAATTCTTGTAACCTAAAACCCACTATTGGTGTTTTTTTTGGACAAAGCTACATTTAATGCTTTATCTACCCATGCTGCAAGTGTAGCCTTGTCTAGTTCATTGTCATTGATTCTAACCATGCTATTATTTCTTTATTTTCTGAAAGATGTTTTGAAGGGCTTAAAAGTTACTAGGCATGGAGGTGTGTGAGGGTAAGGTAATCATATCTAAAACAAATTGATGTGCATGTTCTATTTTTTTAGGTTAACATGTGAACCATGTCCATGTAGAGCTAATAAATGATAGTTGTTTGGAGAGATACCACTTGGGACTGACCTCTTGAAAAAAGGCAAAAAAATTTTGAATAAAAAACTTGTCATCCATGCTTTGGTTTGAATTGCCATACATGTTATAGGTTTGTAGTGCATAATGTAATCATCCTTTATTCTTTCACCCCGGAATATGTAAAACCCTAATATGGATCTACATTCACTACATAATTGATGTTCATCCATTTTCTAGATTTAAGGATAGTGATATACATTTGATGGGAATCCTTCCTTGCTATAACTCTAACTCTTAATTGCCTCCCTACTTGAATCCCAATCTCATCATAGTTCCATATGTGATCTAGCTTGTATTGATGTTGGGTGTACAAGGATGTCAGGTTTTGGTTAAACAAGTTGCAAGAGTTGACGGTCAAATCTTAAGCTCTACTAATGTCTAGTTTTTCTGCAAGACAAATGTTCAACTCTAAATGCCTACATTTAAACCAACACCACCACGAATCCCTAGGTGGTTTCAAAATGGGGTGGGTTGAGTTCAAGTCATTTCTGCCACCTTATATTTGAATTGTTGTAATGTTATGGAAAACCCACATTCCTACATACTCAAAACCTATGCAACAATAGCTTCATCATCATCTTCTATCAATACACTTGGTGGTCCAATTTTCTTGCTTGTAGTTTTCCCATATAGGTGGTCAAATAATGAAGTTATGGGTATGCCCCATAACTTGCTAACCCCTCATAAAGAAGTTATGCTTCTTTCAATTGCATCCACGGTTGCTTCTAATGATTCACTCAACCATTTGCCTCTTGGATTTGTTGCAGGCACCCTATTTGTTCTTGCTAACCTTTGTATTATGTTTGATATTTTGAAGAAGGACATTATCTTTTTTCTTGCTTCTTGTCAATCCAACACCCCATTTTGTTTCCTACAAGGGACATCGAACATCATGATGCTCTTGATTTTCTTAGACCCAACCTCCAAAAGCTTGGTGGAATGCAGTTAAGCCCCACTAGTGGTACTCCTTTATTTTTCCTATGTTCAGACCAAGAAAACAAGAAGTGTGTTAGTTCAAGGTATTTGTGCAATCCATATTCATATGTCAGTACACTATTGTTGATTATATAAAAAATGTTTACAAAGTTAGTCTAGTTTAAATCTTCATATATTGTTGTTGTGCAAGCTGTAGGAGTGTATCTAATTGTATGTTGTGCTCGAGCTCTAGAAAATCTACATTGACCCACTATTTTTGCATTGTTTCTTATTACATGGACAATTGATTTAGCTATCCAACAAAAGTAAATGAACTTGCTGAAACTTTCCTTGTAAATCTTGTCAACATATGTAATTATGCTCTCATCTTGGTGATTCTCTATCTTGGGTAGCTCTAGTGTCTCTTCTTTCATAATTTGTAGCATTATGTTTCTTTTCCCTTTGCTTTGTAGCTTTTTGGTTTCTTCCTTCCCGTTGTTGGGCAATTCTATGATCTTTTATTTCACTTTGCTAAGCAACTCAATCTTTTCCTATTTGACTATCATGCTTGAAATCTCTATACTTTCCTTAAGCATTTGTGATCTAAGCACTATTGCACTAAAACATAACAACTCTAAGAATGCTTGAAGTTCATCTTCCACATGTTGTGGTACTTTAGACATGTCCATTTGCAATTGAGCTAAGTTAAGTTAAATGTAATACAATTGCACCCAACATTATGATTGTGATGGGTTGTTTTGGCGGGAAAGAGACTTAGGAATTTCTTAAATCCTTAGGTTCAAAAATTATGGGGTGCTAGTTATGTAGATCATGGCTTTTGTTGGCCTTGCCTACCAAGGCAAGGATATTGTGTTTAGATTCATTATAGATTAGAGTAGCTTAAGGGATTTTGGCCTTTAGGTAATAGGTCTATTTTTATATGAGGATTTTTGAAAGGTGATATTTTGGCTTGTGTTGAAACTTGAGATTAGTTATGGAGTTATGATATCTTGAAGGGTTTTGGTTTCTTTTAGAGGAAATTTTTGAAGATTATAATTTTTACATGGTGAAATATTTGAATTTTCATAATTCTTCTTTTGCCTTAAGATACTTTTTAGTGTAAATGGCCAGGCCACAGTGTGACACACCCTTTGTTCTTCATATGTTCAAAAGGTAAAGACCACTTCATAAGATCAGGAAGAATGGGCACCCAAAGTCATCACCCTGACCTTTGAAGTGCAAAGACAAGTTCTCAACTAAAGCTATAAAGGGCACCAACTAGTGTTGGCCAGTTATTGATTCTTTTTGTCAAAACCACCAGGGGGGACTGGGGAGGGGGTTTTATAAATAGGAAATTGAGTGCCAGTTAGGTCATCAATATCGATATAAAAAAAGGTTGTCAATTAGGTTATCAATATAAGTAATATTTAATAAGTAATAAGTAATAACCATCAATTATACATAAGGGGAGTTTTTTAAAAGACCTAATTGATAACCGTTGGTTAACCTTCCAGTTCTAGACTGGTTATAGGTTTTTTTAAAATAAAGATAAAAATTCTGTTTTTAAATTTCCTATCATAAAAATGTTTAGTGTTTTAGGATTGATTAACCTACCTGGATAATAACCAGGTCATCTGATAAGGTTATTAGATTTTTGAAATTTAAATATCAAGACGTTAGGTTATTAACCGGTTACCCAAAAAATCAATAACCAACTGGTATGTGATTAATGACCAGGCTGATAACCGGGTCAAAACTCAATAAGTGGCCAACACTGGAACCAACCACCCAACCCTAAATCCAAACCAAAAAAAGAAACTCAAAATCCTCCTCCTTAAGAGTATAATTCTAGAGTGGAATGAATTCAACTACTAGGTATGATCTCGATAGCCATTTTGCACCAACATTTCGCCAGAAGAATGTTGCAACCTTTTACCTCTCACTGGGTATATTGCCCCCCACAGATGGCCTTGAAAACTCATCTCTGAGACCTTATCATCTGAAAGAACATGGGATGAAGTGTGCCTTTTTATGAAGAATTTAAAAATTAAAAATGCGAAAAGCAAGTGGTTTCTGAGGGTTTTAATCACTGGATTTTGGACCAAAATTAATAAAAATTGCCAAATTTCATAGAAAGTTCTAGTGGGGTAGCCCAAAACATTTATAGAAATTGCCCTATAGAAGTAGTAGGTTCTACTATGTAGCCAACAATACAGAATGAACCTTTTTATTTTAAAAACTCTTTTTTATAGTAAAATTGTGGCTAAATCTTCTTAATGCTGATGCCCTGGTCAGTTACATCACCAATTGAGGGAAAAGAAAAAGAATGGGACCAGGGTTTTTTTTTTTTCAAATTCCTCTAGTAAGTCCCTTGGCAAGGATCTCCAGCATTAATTAGAATTAAATGACATTTTTACAAAAGTGCTGCTACAAGTGACCTCTCAGGAAGTGGCTAGATCTAATTTAATTATTTTTATTTTTTAAATGGAAAAAATTCCCTAAAATTATTTTTTCATTTTTTTAATTTTATAAGAAAATAATTTTCCAAGTTGAAAAAATTCACCACAAAAAAAACATTGGACAGGATTGGTTTTTTTTTCCCCTCAGATTTCTCATGTTGCTCCAGACCAGTGATTTTTTTTGGATTTTTCATTGTTGCTCAGTTGGCCCCTATTTTCCAAGTTGGGTAGATTGAGGTGGCAAAGAATCAAGTGGAAATATTGCTCATATGGCTATATGTTTCTTTTCTTATATAATGATGGTGATAGTTTTAGTTTAGTGTTAGAACTATGTGGTAATATGAATTTGTTAGGGGTAAATGCAAGATTGAGAGGGAAGCCCGAGAGTTTTAGCAATTTGACGAATTTTCACTATATAGTGAACAATCTCACAATAGCACTATCATTTTTGTAATTAGTTATTTTGCTCTCAAAATTCTTAGTAGTCATGTCTAAAGTACTTCCTACTCATGCAACATCATGTCATAAGTGATAATTATTGATGACATTCTAAATAACATACCCAACTTACATTAGTAGGTTGGTTTGGCAAAAATAGATAGATTTGAATCCCACCACTTCAACACAAATATGGATCATCAAGGTCTATATACTACCATCATTTGTGGTTACATTAGTGAAGACTATAAACAAAGCCAACCCAAGACAATACATCAAAATTGGCTACCAAACCTCACACACACACACACACACAAAAACCAAATATTGATGAATAGGTTGAAAAAATAAATGGGATTATGAATGTTTAAAAACCTTCAACAACAATTTGTACAAACCACCTATCATAACATGGACATGATTTCATTAGCTCCTAGCCAACAAGAGAATGTCAAACATAGGGCATTAAAGTGGATAGATATGGGAAACTGATCATTCTGAAAAAGTTGACACCAAAGTTCATAATAAATTCAAGTAGAATAGCAAATCATTTGAGTACCTTGTATTTGCACATGCCAAGATCCAAAAATGCCCAATTAAAAAATAATAAATAAAAAAGATCCATTCATAAACACAATGCCTTCCAAGGGAATTGAACCTTAATCCATAAAAGGACTTTGCCCTATTGCAATGGAAGGTGGACTTGCAAAATAGAACACATTAATACTTTAAAACCCCTATCTACAAACAACAATATTGAAAGGGAAAACAAATAGGGGTCATGATTTATGAACTTGTTTAAATGCATGAATTAAATTATGAAAACACCAAGACACATGTAGGTTGTCTTCTAATAAAACTGCTCTAAAATGTTACAGCTCCAACCCATAGCAAGATTTTGCCTCATTCCAATTTGTGATGATAGCCTAGAATGGAAAATTTTGCAATGTAAAAAAATCTTAAGCATACATTCTAACCTAGATTCAAATTAGTAGTAAATCAATCCCTTAATTTGGATTTCATGAAATTGATAGTAGAAAAGGTATGTTCATCTTCAACATTCCTTAGAACATTTCAACAATTACAATTTCAATAAACTTGAAGTATTAAAAAATCATATCTTTCAAAATCACATTAGAAACAAACTTCCTCCACATTCGAATTGTTGGATTGTAATCACGTGGGGGTTTCATGGCAACTTCACTGTTGGATTGCATGGTGGTCACAAAGAAGCTTGATTGTTGTTCAAGTAAAACATGATCCAATGAAGGCACATATGCTTTCCATTTGGTTAAAACATCTTATAACAACAATAGTTTGATTTTAGAATTTGCAAATGTTCAAGGAATGTCAAGGTAACTGTCGCAACCCTAATTTTGGGCTTGTGACCAAGGCAAAGGCTTGCAAAGGTGCGGGCCAAGTGTGAAGGCCAGGAGTCACATTTCATGCTCCTAGGAGTGTGGGAGAATGTGAGAGAATGAAGCTTCACACTCCTAGGTGAACTCCCACTTTGGGAATTGGAATCCAGATGGATTCCTAAATTTTTAAAAACAATTGTAGGGGTTAAAACCCATTGGATTGAAGCGTTCCTTACATCATTGGAAAGCTCTTATAACTTAGATGTCTAAAATGGGCTCTTATGACCCATTTGGACACTTAAAACACAAGTTATGGCCAAAAGAAGGGTTGGAAGTCAAATTGACAATTTGACTCTCAACCACTAAAAGTAAAAAATTTCCCCAATTTCCTTGCGTTTAGGTAGTGTGCGACATACCATTGAAAATATTTTGATGAGGGTTACAACTTTTCTTTATACATCATCTCAATCAAAGGTCTACACACAAAGTTATGGGCCCCCAAAGTCACGAGAGTCCCAGTTGTGAGAATTTCAGGACTCCCACTTGGCAGTCTTCGGACAAAATGACATTTGGGTGCTAGTCTTGTGGCCAGGCACATAATATACTATAAGGGGGAAGTGGTGGCTTCCCCCAAATCTAGGCCGTGGTGAATCTTGTGAGTTCATGTTTGCCCATGGTTCAGTGTGCACCAAAATGCTCCAACTATGCATTAACTAACTTGTTGTTTGGTTTGTGTAGGTCCATGTGAGTAAATGATTTGCTTGTCAATCTTCCTAATCCCATCCCGGAGCTCCAGCACGCCCCTCTACCCCCAAAGTGTTATGAGCCAAGGGGCACGCCCCAACTCCCTCTCCTTCCGATGTGTTCACCTTTGGACTCATAGTTAAGTCCATTGAAAAGTTTGGGGGTGCGTCAACAACTTTTGGCTGTACCTAATATTGCGGGTAAATAATGTTAGTAGCATTCATCAACTCTTGTGCTAGGAATTTTCTATCAAGTGCAAGGATCAATCCTTTTGCAATAAAAGTGCATTAATCCTTGACATCTTGGCATACAATTGCCCAATCTTCCTTAATGACCATAAACACAACTCCAATGTCTTTGTTAATTTTGTGTAGCATGTAAAATTGCTCCTTGAAGCAAAAGGCAACATAGTCCGTTTGTGTGGTGGGTTTAGGGTACCAAAACGTAGGTAGCACAATAGATATGAACTCCACCAAATCCACAAAACTTTGGAATTGGTCATGTGAAAAATGTTGTTCATGATCCACATAGAAATTGTAAATATCAACTTGAATAAGTTTCAATACTACCACAAAATCACAAATGAAACATTCTTTGTTTTGATGAGCAAGTTTGTTTAAACTTTGCATTGCCTCCAACATTGGCAACACACATGTTAGTCCCATTATAGTTTCCACATCACATAGAAGCTCATAATTAGTGGGAGCAAATGGATTAATGGGAAGGTCATCATACATTTTCATCAAAATAAACTTATACTAACATAACAATCATTTAGAAGGGGCCAACATTGAAATCCATCGTGTTTGGATGTTTTTCAAAATTTTCAAACCCCTTTACTCAATTAATTCAACTGATTTAGTGCGTTCCAAATGCCTTTTTGGGGATTGGATGTAGTAGGTGTACATAGAAGCAAATAAAGTTTCAATTTTTACAACAAGGGTTAGGGATGATAAAGTCTAGACATCAAGATCACACCAATGTGCCATACAATGAATCCATACAAGGAAAGGGTATGATCTACCTTTAGGAAGTCAAATAGACCTTTCATGTACTCAAAGTCTATCATATATGGGTCTGCCATGTTTTAGCATATGGAAGATTGCCACAAATTGGACAACTTTTTTTCCTTTTCAGCTTTCCCTCCATTAACAACTAGATTTGTAATAGAATTTGGACCTTGAGTAGCATGAACCCTTTCATTCCACTAATGTTGGCTATCATTGTTGATATAGTAGTCACCAACCAAAACTCTGGGATGAGGAATTAAGGTTTTCTTCTTACTTGCATGTTTTTGCAAACCATCCAATTTACGGTTAATTTTTTTATCTTTACCTTCAACTAAGGAACAAATCTTGTAGTGTACCATGTGGATCTTCCCCATAGGATCTACCATAGGTTCAGCCCAAGGAAATTGGGTAGCCCGTTCATCTTTGAATGTTCTTTTAATATTAGTTTATTTCTTCTTCTTATTTGTTGGTTCTCCAAAGCAAAAATGTGAGTAGTAGAAATATATGCACTAGAGTGACAAGATGATGGTTTTTTCCCTAACAAACTCGAAGAACCCAATCTCGAATTAACTTGGGTGCTAGTTGAACTAAAAACACCCAAGGTGTTGACATAACTTGAAGCACCCAAATTAGATGTAAAAAATCCTTGAATTGATCCACGTAATCCATCGTTACCATCTACACCTAATTGACTTGATGAACTAGAGACAAAACCAAAATTTGACAAGTTCAATGAATCTAATCTAAATGTAGACCCAAGGAAACAAGTTGCATTTAGTAGATTCATTTTAGATGTAGAGCCAAATTGTGCATTCAACAATGGCAAGGAACCAAAAAATAATAATTGTATTTAAAATTAAGAGGTTTTAGAAGAAGCACATTGCAAGCTACATTATTGCAGCTTGTTATTTCTTCCACAAACACGAAGTTTATAATTAGAGAATCTTTTTAGTTTTGTAAATCAATCCTTAGACTCTAAAGCTCACCAACAAATTTTTTTATCACCTTAAACCTTTGAAATCAAAATGAAACAAAACTATATGTAGCACTACTTGCATAATGGGTGATTGCAATGTGCACACCTAAGCCCTTGAAATCAAAACAAATTATAGAGCACAATGCAAGGTAAAAGAAAATACCTGAAACTTGTGTTCATTGTTGTAGCATGATCAGCCTTCAACCTTCAAGCTCCAACAAGATTTTGTTGCCTAGGCCCTACAACAATGAAACTCATAATGAATACTTGTCGTTGCCACCATCACATTGCATGTTACAACTCTTGTTCTCAATGTCAAAGAGCAGCCACCTAAAACCTTCGATGTTCAACTTGAGCACAAGAAGCTTAACTAATCAAACTTAACTTGCATAAAATTAAAATTTAAGAGGAGGTGGCAAAAACTTATGGGGAAGAATAAGCATATGGCAATGAAACTTCTCTCAATGTTGCTATGTGATGGCATGCCGCCTATCCCATCGTTACAAAGGTGGTGATGGCTAATGAAGGTAAGGCTGTAGACAACGACAATGGGTTGTTGTCTCAAAAATTAGATGATAGCTGGATGATGGCCTTTGATGTAGGCAACGATTGATCCACACTGTGTGCTACACGGGTGGCATCCCACACCTTGCCAAAGCTGAAATTTGGTGATTTTTTTTTAAAATCCAATTTTTAATAAAGGGCTTTTGCTAACCCCTTTTTCACATTTTGACAAATTTTTCGCCACAAAAAAAAATGTCGCTCTACAGGTGGTGATCAACCAAAAGAGGATTTAGCTAGATCTGACTAAAAGAAAAAGAGAAATAAAAAAATCTAGGAATATTGTTACATGTTGGTGAAGCACTAGAACCTATTACCTAAATATGGTGATTTCAAAACAAGAAAGCTAGAAAAATCTGCCCAAAGTCCTCCAAAAATGTTGACAATTTCAAAACTTTTTTTCCCTCAAAATCTGTTGATTTTAGTGAAATTTCTCCCTTGAGCATGGTTTGCTTGGGACTGTTTTTTGTTCACAAAATGGCAAATTTTCTCCACAAAAAATAAATTAAAATAAAATCACTGGATGGGATTACTTGGGCCATGGTTGGTGCACTGATATACAGACTTTGTCATTCATTACCCATTGATTGATTGGGAAACTTGCTGATAACCAAATATATCTTGCAAAATCTTGGGGATTGTAATAAGAAAGGAAAAAAGCTAATTGAAAATTATGGCCACACATGAGAACAAACCCAACACCAGAGGAGCAGGTTGTTGGTCTTGCCTATAAGGCAAGGATATTGTGTTAAGATTCATTATAGTGTATAGTAGCTTAAGGGGTTTTGGCCCTTAGGTAATAGGTCTATTTTTATATGAGGATTTTTGAAAGATGATAGTTTGGCTTGTGTTGAAACTTGAGATTAGTTATAGAGTTATAATAATATCTTGAAGGATTTTGGTTTCTTTTAAAGATTTTTTTTGAAGATTATATTTTTGCATAGTGAAATATTTGAATTTCTGTAATTTTCCTTTTGCCTTCAGATACTTTTTAATGTAAATGGTAAGGCCACAGTGTGACACACCACTTGCTCTTCACTAGTAGTTATTAGCCTATTTACTTATTTGTGCTCAAATTTGTTTGTGCAGCATTGAAGTTGGGCTAATCATAGCTCTGCATCACAAACCTTTGAGTTGGGGACTGGCAATTCTGATCTGAGTGTTGAACCACCCAAACCTCTAAATGCTTCCATCCTATTGGGGACTCCACTCCTGAGCTTAGAACTTAAGGTGCATTCACACTTGGTGTAAGGACTCTAGTATGAAGTCCCCTAACACCAAGCTTGTCATTTAGAATCTAAACCTATTTATCACGAAGATTCTATGTTAAAATTCACTTAATATTAAATAATCACCCATTTAACATTGGGTGCCACCTAGATTTTCACTTAACACTGAATTAACATTCGGTGTGAATTAGCATTTAGAATAATGCTAAAAGGATGATGCATACGGCCTGAGTGAGCTGGGTGATTGACTGGTGACTTCTTATATCACTGCAACTAGTGTGGCCTGTGCCGTTGGCCCAGGTGTTACTGCGTCCCCAACTGATTTTTCCTTCCAAAACCTGGTTTTTTGGAATTTATTTGAATTTTCAGCGGCAGAAATCACTTAAAAAAATCAATATCTCTCACATTCTGAATCCAAATCTTACCAAATAAATTCCATTAAATCCTCTCATCAAGATCTTTCCAACAACACCAAAGGCACATTTCAATTCCTCTGAAATTTTCAGCTACAATTTAAGTTAATTTTCAGTGAAGAAATCATTCAATATTCAAGAACTTTTGCACCGCAAGTCCAAACACCATGGAACCAAGCCCATGCACCCCTCCTCCTTGAGAGCTTTCCAAAGACACCGAGAACAAACTACCTTCCTTCATAGGTAGATTGGCAGGACTATAGTGATGCATACTGATGCATAGTGAGGACTCTTTCATATCTTCTGGCTGGACCTAACCAGTTCTGCTTTGGGCTTGGGTGGTGGTAGCCATTGGTCACAAGGTCTGGGTTTAGTTCCTCTGGTGATCTAGAGTAATGTTCTTTTGTCAGGAATTTTATTTGTTGAATATATTATATTCTGAGAAGAAGGTGGGAAAAAAAAGAGTAGTATTATGGTTCCTCAAATTATCATATCATAGTACTTGACTTTGTGCGGATTGTGTGTTTTTGGGCCAGGCCTTTTAGGCAAGGACTATGCATTCTTGCGGGTTTACAACACCTTAATGCTATAAGTAGCTTGGACTTTACGGTGGGAAATATGTAATTTCTCAAGCATACCTATCAGCATTTTTTTAACTGGAGACATTTCATCAAAAAGAAAAATTCAAAATTCAAATTCAAAAGTCAAAATTTTTATATCAAAGATTTGTATATTTGGTTTTCATTGTGTAAAAATCACCAGGTTTGTATATTTGGTTTTCATTGTGTAGCCAAACATGTAAAAGGGTGATTAGAGTTTTGTTTTTTTTTTCCTGGTTAATAGCCATATTTGGTTATATCTTCCTAGGGATGATCACCACTTTAGCTACAAACAAAAATTCCTAGAAAAAAAATCGATGCCTATATTAAATACCTAGCAACTTAGAACTAGCTTAAAGACTAAGTATTTTAGGCTTAAAGCTTTGAAGTGGATAAGGAGAGACAAATGATTTAATATTCCAACTATTTCAAAGATCTAGTTGCCCTTTGATCTTATACTAAGCAATACAAACTATTTGTCTATAAAGTAAATGAAGTAATTTGAAGTGCAATCATATTTTAAACTAAACATAATTAACTTAAATGTCATGGCATGGATCTTGTGTATTTTACACCCTTGTTTTGCTTAGCATTGGGACACATGTTTGCTTGCATAGGACAACCTCAACCAAAGCCAAGCCAAAGTACATGCTACGATTGTGTATTCTTGGTTTTGGGGTTCAATGGGCCCTATATTGCCTAAAGCATTGGTCCCATATGACTTTAAGATATGTCCCATTTGCTAGATGCATGTGGTTGAAAGGACATAGGTTGACATGATCTGTTTCTTGAAACTGAAATAACATTTTTTTTCATTTCTTGCATTAACCTTGTAGAGGTTTTCTATTTCCTGTGTCATGTGTATTGGGCTCCCATAATTGAGTTTTTTGAGCTTTTAGTATCATATGGACAACTTTACATTTTCAAATAGATGGTCTAGATGAAATTGTCACAAAATTTTATACCTTCTTTTGGGATATAATAAGGGGACTTCTTTAGAATGATAAGTGTGGTAGTCCATGATGAACATTTCCCAACAGGGTGAACAAAGGTTTGATTGGACTATTGTTCAAAATAGGTGAGAGAGAGAGAGAGAGTGCCCAGGGAATTGGCATCCCATCACTCTTGTAAATGTGGCCTACAAGATTTTTCCAAAGGTATAATAGTTTACCTTGCAACCAATTTTTATGGTGGTGATAAATGTAGACCAAACAATTGCTTTTCCATTACATTTTTATAATGTTCTATTAGTGTAAGAGACTTTAGATTGGGCTAACATCTTAATCAATCAAAGGTCTTCCAAAACTTGACTTGCCAAAACCTTTGATAAGGTAAGCTTGACATTTTTACTAAAATAGGCATGGTTACTAAATTTTTGGAAATGGTGGAGCTATTGTTCAAGAGTGTAAAGGTGGTTGTATGCCTTAATGGGGGCATCATGAGGACTTTCAACATTGAAAGAAGGGTCAAACAAGGGTGCCCATGTTAGCCTACTATCTTTTCGTTATGATACATGAAGTTTTCAATTTTACGGTCTTATAAAAGGAAACAAAGAGACTAGGAAAAATTAGAGGCATCTTTTTTTCAAGAGGCACAAGATAACAAACTTCTTCACAATACACTGATGACAAAACAATATTAGTCAAGGTTGGCAAACGAACCTGTGAAATGTAGTAAATATGTTGGAGATCTTTTTGTTAATTACTGAATTGTTTGAATTCTAGGAGTCCCATTGGATTTGGACCTAAATAGTAGGTAAAATCCAATTTCAACTTTTTCTTGTAACAAAATTAATCAATAAGAGCAATGTTTGGTGGGGTTCAACTTCCAAAGTAATTGAGTTTGGGATTTCAATCTCAAGAGTTCGTGTTGCATAGGGCAAGTTCACACACATCAAGGGACTTAAGGAACACACAAGATAAATGCTTCCACCTATGAAGTTAAAAAGCAAGTTCAACCTTGTAGAAAATGAAAAATACATATGGGAGAAGATTATTGAAAGTGTTCTTGTAATTTAGGTGAATGAATTCAATGTTCTGACAAAGGAGATGAGTTGTGGAAAGTGGATAGGTGTCTACAAAATCAAATGATGACCCATTCATTCTATAAATGGTTGATATATGTTTGTAGAAAGATGTTGTGTTACATAATGAAGTCTAGGCCTACAAGGTAAGCCTTTAATCAAGGTTGCTTCAAACTTGGAACTCTTGCAAGGAGTTTTCAGGAATCCCAAGAAGGGTGAAGGCATGTACCAAATTAAGATTAAAAGGGTTAGAATTCAATATGTTCTATGGAACACTTGGTGACTTAGACTTTGACCCATGGCTTTGGAAGTGGAATGCCAGGGATCCAAAAGAATTGACAAGGTATTGTGCAAAACAAGGAAGACAAATGTTCAAATCAAGGTAAGAGTTTATTTGCAACATGTTTGAGATGTGGGCAAAATATATCACATTGGACCTCCAATCCATGTTGATTTTTTTTTGGATAAAACATAAAGCCAAAAAAGACGTTGAGTTTTTGTGGTCTTTGTGGCACTAAACTTTAGCAATCAAAAAGCCAACATGGACTAGAATATGCAAATGGATTGTCCTTCTTGTATAATAGTAACTATAAAGTCTCCCATTCATAGATTCTAGTTATGTCATATAGCAAAAGTGGCATGGATATAGGTGTTTATGTTCTTATATAGTCTCAAGATTCTTTAACACCTCAATTGCATCTAGAAACCTCTCAATTAAGTTGAATTTAAAATGATGCACAAATGGATCATGGGCAAGTCAAATTCACAAGACACGCCATGACCCAAACTTGGAAAAGAGCCACCATTTCATTTCTTATAATATAATTTGTGATCAATTGTTGTTAGAGACATCATCATTGGCCAACATCATCATGGATGGACTTCATTCATTTTTCATCCACCATCAATTGGTAGTTAATTTGTAATTTACAATTGATTTATAATTATTTCATAGTTCATTTGTTCTAGTTGTAGGGTACTGAGGTTTTCATGGACACAATTTTTCATAATGAAAACTTAACTTTAAGGGCTTAGTTGCTTAGTATGCTTAGGAAGTTTAGTTTTCTATGGTCTTTACTTTGTAGTCACCTTATGTGCATTTGGATAGGGAGAAATGACTTAGTTTTCAATGACATTAAATGGCATGACTTTAAGCTAAATAGTCTAATGTGAGAAGATTTATTGGATGATGGTAGAATAAAGTGGAATCACACACTTTCATAGATTAAAAAGCACCTTGAAAACGAGAACTTCTTGAGATGTTTGATAGGGTTTGGTGCTAGCAGTAAGCCATTTGTGCATGGGATGGCAAAAAAATGAGGTGTGTTATTGATGTATTGGTGGTTGTTTTAATGGTAGTTGAGTTGGTTTGTTTTGTTGGGTGGGAAGTTCTTCTTCAACCCCTTGTTATTTTGTTTCCTTTCTACAATGAATTGTCCATTCATTCCCAATAATGATTAAAAAAATCTTCAACATTAGTTCATGGACATAGTTTCACACATCGGTGAAAAAAAGGGGGGGGATGCTTCAAAACCCCAACCTAAAATTCATACCAAATATATTACACCAAAGGTTGCTTTTCAATGGAAATATCAAGCAATGAACATTAGGATCCCATGTTATGTGTAAAGCCAAGTTTAGTGCCACCTTAGAACCCAACTTAAAAAAAAAAAAAAACTTGGACATTAAGTAAGATTATATTAAGCCATGAATTGCTATCTTTCAAAATAAGATGTGAATTTCAATTCTAAAATTTTAAACTAGTGTTTGGGTAGATACAAAAAAAATAGAATAGACAACAAACCATGGTGGTTATTGGGGTGGTTCATAAGATTCATAACCACATTTTTTAAGAAATTGAATAAATGTCCATAAAATAGTTAAACCTTTGCTAGTTCTTTCATGATTTTTTTTGAACTTTAAGATTTTTGAAATAACCAAAACTAACATGTGGTTCTTTGTTTTTGATTTTTTTTCCCAAAGAACCAAAAAAATGGTATTTTGATTTTGAATATTAAAAAATCCAAAAATTGGATGTTCTTTATAAATTCAAAGAATGACACAACATTAGTTCCGACTTCCAATTCACATTGGTGGCATATAAGCATGTGTTTGATATTAACACTCATATCAAATATCCTAATAGATTTGTATGACCTAAAGCAATACCAATTTTATACCAACATTATTTTAGTAGTACCTTAGTAGGGACCTAATGTAATATAAGGTATATATTTGTTTTATACTAGTTTCAATACCAAGTGTGTACCTATGTTATATCAACCAAAGTCAAATTTGAATTGAATACAAGGTTTAGGATAATATGAAAGTTTTTAAAAGGACCCTATACCAAGTTTAGACTCATACAAGATTTTTTAAAATAACCCATACATAAAAGGATTAGGCAATTTTCAAGGGGGATGCAATGTTTTTTTTTCAAATTTGTGAAGTAGGTTGGTTGACTACAAATTATGAGTGTTTATATGCTAGGGTGGCTTTTTTTTGGGGGGGGGCAAGTGGATCCAATTGGGTGCATAGAAAAAAAATTCTCTAGATGTGGCTATCATAATTTGTGCATGTTCATAATTTGATGGTGACAAATTTTTAAGTGTTGTATGTTGAAGTGGTTAAATATTTTTTCAATATTTAAGTTTTAATCAATATTGGATTTTGAGCAACATAACATTTTGGCGACAAATGCTTAAACATGAAAGGTTTTGTGGCTATTGAATGTGAAGAATTGTCAATCTATGCTTCCTTTGTCCCATAACCATGCACAACAAAAAGGTGCTTAAACCATTACACAAAAATCTATATCCTTGGTTTTTGTTTTATATTTGGATGCATATTCATGCAATTGAACTTCATCAAACTGAGTTTTTGCGTGTGAAAAGCTAATGGAGGATTGGCAAAGGAGGAGTGACAAATTGCAAGTTTTTTTTTTCTTTGTTTTTTCCACCTTTTCAATTAGATCAACAATCATGCACACATGGTGGAAGCATACAATTTCTCATTCTTCACATGTGCATTGTTAGGCTTCACATAATATGCACTAATAGCCACTCCAAGTCTAGCAACATTAATTTTTCTTAAATTTAAATGTTTGATGAGATAATCAAACTTGGGAACTAGCAATTTATTTCTCCCTTGAATCTTGGAGCAAACATTGCACCTCGTCTTGTTTACATCCTTGCTGCAAAGAGGTTCAAACCAAATAAACCTTGCGACCCATCTTTAGTGGTAACCTTGTTAATTTCCCACTATGACTTTTAAAACTTTCTCCATCTTTGGTTTTTAAAAAAATCTAAAATGGCATGCAATAATTTCCTCACAAAGCTTTTTCTTTCCCTTTCAAAATGCATTATCCATAGAAACAAACACAATAAGACCCAAGATCAAATTGGGTGATAGATTAAATTCTATTACATATGGAGAATTAAGGTTTGCATTTCTAAGAAAAGGATTGGTGGCTACAAAGGGTTTGAAAAAAAAAGAAATTAAAAATTTGTCACAACCTAAAAAGGCACCATTTGTTGAGAAACAAAACCTTAAAACGACTCAAGTATGCATGATAGACACAAATGCTTGGGTTTTGGCACAACGCACTTAACACTTTGCACAAGATTTAAGTTGCATGACATACATGATTCACACAACACTTAAAAGACTTGGGTTTTGGATAACACATAAAACATTCACAACACTAGAGATTAACAAACAAGGTGGGATTAGACTTAAAAGGAAATTGAGATATTTAAGTAATAAAAATCAATGAATTAGTGAAGAATTTGGACAATGAATGTGATGTCAAGTCTCACTTTAGAACTTTATACTATTATAGCTTGCAACATTCCAATCTTTGATGTGCCAACATTCAAAAACTTGTAAACATATTTCATAGTTGTCAATTGCGATTAAGAAGAAATTCAACTCTATGCATATCTTCAAAAGCAAAATATGTTGGTACCTTGTTGTTGCACCATTCTAAACATTAAAGAAGCCACATACAACAAAGATTTAATCTTGAATGCACCATCACAAAATGATGTGATTAAGGTAGGAACATGAAGATTTGCAAAAAAATTACACGTGAAGTTTGGAGTTTTACCTTCAAAGCGAAGAAATTTTTACCCTTGCAATGCTCCTCCATTGCACCTATTATGATTGCAACTTGCCCAATTCAAGCATTCAAGACTAAATCTATCAAGGCACACAAAAAGAAATCTCATCTTACTATAATATTAAACCCTTAAAGTCCCATATAAGTTTTGAAAACTCCTAAATTATTATTATTTTGCCCAAATTATTCCATCTATGTTTTTATGAGATAAAAAAATTAAATCAAAATACTTTCTCCCCAAGAAATAATAATAAAATTTCTTTAAAACATCTAGGATTTTCTCATAACAAAAAAAATATTTTTTAATAAATTTCATCTAGACATAAACTCAAATTTCTTGTGTCAATTGGACAACAAACCTTGCTTTTGAGCTTTCATTAGTGTCAACAATGGAGCCACATCTGGGGGAGCAGAGTGATGATGGAAACTCATTGCAAATCATATTTCTTGCATCCAATAAGGGGGTTCGTAAGTGTGGGTGGGACATGATTGGGATCATCACTCGATAGGATGGTTACTTCACTCATCCATGTCATCATATTATGGTAATCTTTTCAGATCCTATGACTCAGCCATTAGCCAGGCTTTTCTTTAATTGCCATGTGGTGAAAATTTGCCACCTAAAAAAACACTGGTGGGACTGACTTGGGTTTGTGAAAAATTAACTAGGTGCCATGGTCCACTTTGAAAAGTATCCAATGTTTGGGTGTTTCAAGTTCTTTTAGGTCATTGAAGTCCATCAAGAGAGAAGTAGAAAAATACATGATTGGGCAACAAAAACGCATCAATGGTTGATTGTGTCATATTTCTTTTCTTTGCAACCATGAAGATTGCAGAGTAGTGGTAAGTGCAATCTTTCATGATTTCAAACAAAAGAACAAACAATCATTAAAAAAAAGAAGGGTTTATTCATCATGAATTCTTCAAATATAATTCAGATGAAATTTTAATATGCCTGATTATTCAAGTTCTCCTTTCAATTGCCTGAAGAAGTCCACCTATTTTTATCTTCGACATTTTGGAACTTTTGTATATAATGTTACCTACCTGTTTTATGTGTTCACAGGATCTTCATAGGGGCAGAACTGTAAAAAAGAGTACAATGATTTGGGTGCTTGGTGGTGTGCACATTATGCAACTGGAGAATGATTTCCCTGGTGTCTGAACTCTGAGCTCTCAGCCAAAAGATATCACAATTTGAAACTTGAGCAATGGCAGCTTTACATTTCCTGATGAATGCCAACTTGTGTTGTGTGCTTCTGGAAAACCAATCCTTCAAATTCCTCTATTCAAATTCCATGCCATGCCCTAGATGATACTTAATCTAAATCAATTGAGTGAGATTAATTAATTAGATTAATATTCAGTTAATTACTTTGAAACAAAGATAATAATAATCAGAGTGACTTATTATTAAATTTAATACATGTGACCAGAAACAAGGTAAATTGTCATGCCCTTGATGCTTTGCCATTGAACTTGATTTGCAAAATTTAGTAAGAGAATTTAAGTGTTATGCAGTTGCATCAAGATAAAGTGTTAGTGTGACAAGATCAGACCAAACAATGTTAAGCCTTCCCCACCTTACTGATTAATTGTACTATTAGTTCAAAGATTCCAAGTTCTATGTGTTTATCTATTGTACAATGGCGACAATAAACCAGTTCACCAGTTTAACACTTGACACCAATGTTGGGCTTGGTACAAAAAAACTGCCTGCCCTAATTCTTTAAGATATTTTTTTTCAAAGAACATTTTTTTTTCTAATTTCAACATAACCTTTTGAGGTATTAGTTTTTAATTTTTTAAAAAAAGGCTGACTCTTCAACAACTGTTTCTTATTTGTTAGATCATATTTAGTCGAATATACATATGCAAACTGTTTTGTAACATAAAATTACATTTTCAGAATATTAATATTTCAATATTATTTTTAAATACTAAAAAACTGAGATGATAAGTCTGAAAGCATCATTCCAATGACCAACATAAGAAACACAATTTCCATTATATAAATTTATAAGAAGTACATATCAGCATGTCTTTCTAATTCCATCTTGTTTAAATGACCCTTCAAATTGCTCTAGTTCTTCATCTAAGTCCACTTTAGTCCCATTCAATCAAATTAGAAACATTACAACCACATCCATAATCAGAAAGATTAAATTATGAAAATTATTTAACCCGTAAATGCTTGATAATCCAACCAAGATTTTTTCATATTTTCAATTGATCAAATAATAGAGATTTTATTTTCTATTTTTTTGTTTGGGTGCATGCATCAAAGTATCTTTCCATTGATTTGTTGCCCCAGCAGATTCAAGTGGATTTAGAGATGGGTTTGTGAAGAAAACCCCATGCATCCACCTTCCCTTCTCTTGCTTCATCATCAATGAATATATCAACACCAAGATGGTAATAGGTCCTAGGCTTTGGAGATGGGGGATGGAGTATAGGTCTACCAATGTAAGTGCAAAAACCTCAACATATGAAAACAATATAAAGCTTTGATGGAGACTCTAAAGGAAATCGTGATGAACAAAGAATGGCACATTTTGTCTTCTTGATCTAGTGGCCTTTTTTTGTAGACAAAAACTAGAACATTAAAAAAGAGGTGAAAACATTGAAAAAAATTAATTGCATAAGTAATGGGATGTAGCCATACTTATTCACAATTGAGGTTAATTCTGGCTCTTTTTTGGATGGGAGAATCGTCATCAAGGTTGAAAACGCACTAGACAATAGTAGTCTAGCTTGACTCTACAACCAAAGGTGGCTTTAAAACTTCATGAAAGATCTTTGAATTAGCCTTAAACGCAAGGAGGGGTTTCCCCAACGCCTAATAAACATGAATACTATTCCCCTAAAAAAACCATCAAATATAGAAGTTAAAGACAAATCAAATTATAGAATTAACTTGGAATCCAAAATAATTAGAGAGGGATGAATGCAAATACTTGTCCAAAATTAAGGTCCATAACTACAAAATCTAGTGGCAAGCAAACATTGATGAGAACTTGCAGTGTGATCACATGGAACTCCTTCATTGCCCTGAAAGCTCGTCAAATTTATGATTTTCTCATTGAAGTTGCATTGGTATAGTTGTAAGGGACATTTTCAGCCTCAAGATTAATACCCTTCTCGACCAACTCGACAAAAATGGTGGAGAATTGAAACCTTGAGGAAAACATAGCACCTGGAGTTGGATCCCTCATAAGAAGGGTGACACGACTTACAAGAATCTATAAGAAAAAAACAGAATTTAGGTCAATCCTAACTTTCAAAGAATGTAAAATGCGAAGACCTATGGATAAATGAGATCAGTGGTACTCAAGAAGATGGATCTTCGCTACTCATATGGGGGCTTGAATTCACAATAATCCATTTCATGCAAACCTTCAATTGGTCACTTACTAGGAAGGAACAAATTTCCTTCAACATTCGTGGGTCATCTTCATGCATGATAATGACGGCCCTTTTATTAAACAGAAACCTAGTAGCAAAAACCACAACGAACTCAATAAAATTATCCACTCACTTGTTATAAAGAAGGAATGAGGGAGAGTGGTTTAAAGACATGAAAAATTGGAAGATTAGATGGTACATTTGTTAAAATAAGGTCGACCTTGGTGTCAGAATACACCTAAAAAACACATGCATTTATAAGAAGGATTAGACCAAATGAATGAAAGAAAAAATCAAAATCAATCTAATTAACATAAAAGAGACCAAAAAAAAAAGTTGTATAGAAAGTTAAACTAAGCTCTTAGCATTCAACTTTCGGTATCGAAAGTTGAAGACCTAGAACAATGGGCTTTCAATCCTCAACTTTTTGTGCCAAAAGTTGGAGACTGACATGTGAGTGCTCTTGATACACCCCAAGCTCCTTGATGGATTCAACTGCGAGTCCAAGGTTGAAAACAACAGAAGAAGAAGGAGTTAGGGCGCGTTCTTTGGTTCGCAACATTTCGAAAATAGAGGGGCATGTTGGAACTTCGGGATTGGGATTAGAAAGATTGACAAGCAAGTCAATTACTCTCACGGACCTATACAAACCAAATAACAAGTTGGTTAATGCGTAGCTGGAACACTTTTGGTGCATGGACGAACCATGGGCAAATACGAACTCACAAGACTCACCACGACCCGAACTTGAGGGAAGCCACTACCTTCCCCTTACAGTATTCTTTGTGGCTGGCCACATGGCCAGCACCCAAATATCATTTTGTCCCGGGACTCCCAAGTGGGAGTTCCAAAATTCCCAAAATTGAGACTCTCGCAACTTTGGAGGCCCATAACTTTGTCTGCAGACCTCTGATTGAAGTGAAGTTTGAAGTAAAGTTGTAGTTCTCATCAACAGCTTTCCAACGGTATGTAGCATGCCGCTTGCACACATTACCACAAAAGATGTCTTAGTTCACTTTGGGTTTCACTAGATTTTTGAATGAATTTGGACATTTTTACCTAGTGAAATTGTTTAACCCCTTAATGAACAGGGACTAGTTGCTACGGACAATGACTTGTTTCATTAGTATTTAGTGAAACAAGATTACTCTCAAGTGAAATACAAATTTATCAAACCATTCACTTGCTAGTTAATTAACTAACCAACATGAAAATCAATTACAATTTAGTTATTTAATATATAATATTATTGATAATTTCATGATTTTTAAAGCTTATTATTTATTGACACGTGTCACTACATACGTTAAGTTTAAAACCTAGCCTAGGTAGGTAGGTAGGCCACGTAATCAACCTAGGCACCTATTCTAAGAATTCGATAGAAGAATATTCAATCAACATATCATTGTTGACCACACACAACACCGCCCATGAGGTTTGATCCCTTGATTTTTGGAATGGAGGCAAACACCCTTACCATCAAACCACTTCACTTGTTGCGATAATATGTTACATTACATTCTATTTATCAAATACTTCATTTTAAACATTACAAAAACATAAACTTTGAAAGTTCATATCTTATTGAGATTTTGTTCAAATGAAATGATTCAAATTTACTTTTTTTTAAAATTCAATAATGTACATAATTACATTTATTTCATTTTGAAAGTTTAAAATCATTTGAACACAAAAAAAGTTGAATATCATTAGTCAATAACATTTCAATGATTATTCTTTTGAAAAAAAAAATTCAATAAATGGATAGTTTTTTGTTAATATAATAATATTACCTATGCTAAACTATTTTCAATTATTATATGACCATTTTTCATTAATTTAAATTATTTCACCTTACATTTACGGCTATTTATGGTTATTTTTAGTTACTTTTGGTTATTTTTGGCTATTTCACACTAAGCTACTTTTAGTTATTTTTGTTATTTTTGGTTATTTCACACTAAGCTACTTTTAGTTATTTTTGTTATTTTTGGCTATTTTAATTTATTTCACCTTTGGCTATTTTCAACTATTGTAAGTTCTTTTGGCTATTTTATGTTATTTTTGGTTATTGTAAATTATTTCAGTTTAAACTACTTGTAGCTATTATAAGTTATTTTTGACTATTGAAGGCTATTTCACCTTATGTTATTATTGATAATTTTAGGTTATTATAGACTATTTCACCTTAAATTATTATTTTTTGTTATAAATTATTTCACCTTATATTATTTTTGACAATCTTAAGCAATTCTAATATATGGTTATTGATTTTTTTTTATTAATGCTATTGGTGGTTATTAATGGCTATTGGTACCTATTATATTTGTGGTTATTAATTTTTTTAAATGGTTATTTTATTAATATTTATTGTTGGTTATTTTATTAATGGCTATTGGTGGCTATTCTATTAATGGCTATTTGTGGCTATTCTATTAATGGCTATTGGTGGTTATTTTATTAATGGCTATTGGTGGTTATTTTATTAATGGCTATTGGTGGTTATTTTATTAATGGATATTGGTGGTTATTCTATTAATGGCTATTGGTGGCTATTTTATTAATGGTTATTGGTTGTTATTCTATAAATGATTATTGGCGATCATTTTATTAATGACTATTAGTGGCTACTCTATTAATGGTTATTGATGGATATTTTATTAGTGGATATTGATGGATATTCTATTAGTGGATATTGATGGATATTCTATTAGTGGATATTGATGGATGTTCTATTAGTGGATATTGATGGATATTCTATTAGTGGATATTGATGGATGTTCTATTAGTGGATATTGGTGCTTATTATATTAATGGCTATTGGTGGCTATTCTATTGGTGGATATTGGGTGGTTATCATATTAGTGGCTATTGGTGG
>Ga0209208_10000588_pt1 | contig 47865 bp, 40 predicted proteins | sample S1TSphfallax_3_FD_187694 | JGI IMG/M metagenome (GOLD analysis project Ga0209208, IMG submission 187694) | Host-associated microbial communities from peat moss isolated from Minnesota, USA - S1T2_Fd - Sphagnum fallax MG (SPAdes) (version 2) | ecosystem: Host-associated > Plants > Peat moss >...
TGGATCGACGTCGAACTGGAAATCGAGCTTGAAGGAGTTATCGTCCGATTTGTAGAGATTCTCGTTTTCGAACAGGGCGGAAACCGCTCCGGGCGGCTGGCCATTGTTCGTGAAGCCGGTGAAGGTCGGGATCGTCGTCGCGCCATTGAACGCCAGGCCGGGTTCGCCGAGGACCCCCTGACCGATGAAAGCGCGCAGGTCCTGACGAAACTCGGACGTGGCATGACCCCAATCGAACTTCGCCTTCCAGCCATCGCCGGAATAGACCACGTTGATGCCACCGACGGTCGACTGTTGGTCGTTGAAGAAATACAGCGGATAGGGCTGATACTCCGGTGTCACCGCAGCCGTGGACCCCGGGTAGTACAACTTGTTTGTGTTGAAGCCCGTGAGGTAGCCGTTTTGCACCGTGAAGCCGCCGGGCAGTGCGACCGCGTTGTAAATCGAGGTACCACCCGCGCCGCCGTTGAACCAGAGGTCGGCATAGTCCTGGACTTGATCGTCATCGCGGCGCATCAACTCGTAGTCCACGTTCACATCGAGGTGTTCGTTGGGCTTGTACTGCAAGCCTCCCGTGAGACCGAGCCGGTGATCGACGCCGAGTCCTTCCTGTTCGGTGATGCGCGACGGAACCACCACATCATCGAGAACCTGGGTCGCATGTCCGGTGTCGTTCGGATCGAAAGACAGATTGTCGGTCTCGAATCGGGCAAAGGTTTCGTCGACCCGGATCCTGGGGTCGGTCTTGAAAAAGGAGGCGTAAGCACCCAGCGTGTCGTCGAACAACTTGCCGCCGAGGACGGCGCTGAAACGCGGCGCATAGGACTTGGCTTCGGTGTCGTACTGCTCATCGATCCCGACGCTGCCGTAGTAGTTCTGGCCATTCGGTGCCTTGTAGTCCAGCGGCCGCAGGGTTTGCAATTCGATGGCGCCGGCGAGGCCCGGCTCGACCAATTCGGCGCTCGGCGTCTTGTAGACGAGCAGGCCGGAAAGCACTTGCGTCGGCACGATGTCGAGGTTGATCTCGCGGAAGTCGTTGATTCCCTCGCTGCCGCCGGTCAAGGGGACGCGGCCGTTGACGGTGACCTGCACGTAGGACGGCCCGAGTCCGCGAATGCTGGCCCGATCGCCCGAAATACCTTGGTCATCGCGATCGATTTGCACGCCGGGAACACGCGTCAGCGTATCGGAGACCGAGACGTCGGTGAACTTGCCGAGGTCCTCCATCGTGACCGCCTCGACGACTTCGCCGGAGTAGCGCTTGATGTTCTGGGCGTTCTCGATGCTCGCACGGAGGCCGGTGACCACCACCTCTTGCAATTGGTCGTCGCTGTTCGCAGTGCCCGGCGCCGCAGTGGGACCGGTCGTAGCCGCGGCCTGCGCAAGCCCCAGCGAAGGCGCCATCATGGCGCCGGCGGATACGGCAAGCGCGACTCGCACAGCATTCGCCAGAACCCGCGAGGACGCATTGGAAAATTTCATTGTTTTTCTCCCATTGTCAGTTGAATCCAGCCACAACCCGTCTAATTAGCTGCATTTTTGAATATTTCAGCTAACTTTACTAATATTTCAGTAAAGTTTAATAGAATTTATTAATTCCAGTCAATATGCACGTGCGAATTTCTGACGCTTTGCGTCTGGGTGGGCTGCATGGGGGATCGATGTTTCAAGAAATAAAGTCTTTGCTGGCGCCTGCGGAAGTGGAGCGCATGCGGGCGCTCGCCGGAAGCATGCAATTCGTCGCTGGCCGCGTGTCGAATCAATCGAACCCGACGAAGAACAACTTACAAGCAGCGCGCGGCGCCGATCAGCGCTACGCCGAATCGGTGAAGATCGTGACGGACGCGCTTGCTCGCTCGCGCGAATTCCGCGAGTTTGCGTTTCCAAAACGCCTGTCGGAGCCGCTCCTGTCGCGCTACGACGTGGGGATGAGCTACGGCGCCCATCCGGATTCCCCCTATTTGCCGGTCGCACCGAGCGGGCTGCTGCGCACGGATCTGTCCGCGACGATTTTCATTGCGGATCCCGACAGCTATGAGGGCGGAGAATTGTTGGTTTATCTCGGCAACCGACAACTCAGTTTCAAAGGTTCTGCCGGCGATGCCGTCGTCTACCCCTCGACGAAACTGCATGAAGTGAGCGAGGTCACCCGGGGCAGTCGACTCGTATCCATCGTCTTCATCGAAAGCATCATCGCCGATGAATACAAACGCACGCAGATCTATGAATTGAACGAAATCGCCGCGCTCGAGGGCGCCCACATGAGCTGGGAGAATCGCATGCGCTTCGAAGTCGCCCGCAACAATCTCTTGCGCATGTGGTCCGAGAGTTGACGCTTGACGCCGATCATCCGGGTCCATCTTGGCATCAGCCGGCGAGCCAGGCAGCCGTAAAGAGGTACTCGCCCGCGCCGACCTCGAATACCGCCGTGTCGCCATCCTGGCGTAAGAAGCTGACGCCCTCAGCCCTCCCCGCAGGGTTTCCCGACTCCATGACCGTGTCTGCGCGGGTGTGGGGAATTGCGATCGTCGCGCTGCTGTTGGCCGGTACTACGGCGCGAAGCGTGAACCGGTCGCCCTCGATTTTCCAATCACTGACGATGGTCCCGTAGGCCGAGTCATAGCTACCGCGGGCCCAGCGCAGACCGGTGGCCGGGTCGGGCTGTGGCGCGATGAAAAACTTCTGGAAACCCGGGCCGGTGGAATCGGGACGAATCCCGAGCACGGCCTCGTGCAGCCATAATCCGACCGCACCCCCACAGGAGGGCATCTGTGCATTGCCTCCGTCCCAGGTCTCGGCAAACACCCCATCCTGTATCAGGGTTTTCCAGCCCGGGAAATCGGTTTGATTCACGATTTTGTTGGCAAGCTGCGTGTCACGGAAATCCGTCAAGACATGCAAGAGCCACGGCAACCCGACGAAACCCGTGCTCTGATGATCTCGCCGCGCATGAATCGCCTCGATCAATCGTGCATGGGTCAGGGTCCGCAGGTCCGACGGCACGACATCCAAGGCCAGCGGCAAAGCCTGTGTGGTTTCGACGTCGGGCTGATTGCCGTATAAGCCGCTGGACGCGGCGAGAAAGCCGGCATTGAAGCGATCCCGGAGTTTTTCCGCGAGGGCGGTATATCGCCTCGCATCCTCCCGCTTGCCGAGGATGGCCGCCGACCGGCTGACGATGTTCGCGTAATAAATCCAAGCGGGCATGTCGAGCAGCGGCGCGGGGACCGCGTCGCGATCGCCGTAAGGAGTATGCCAGTCGCCGGCACCCAGCCAACTCAAGATCCCTTGCCTCGCCACCGCGGCCTGAGGATTCCCCAGATTCAGGTACGGGTAGTCACCCCAACTGCGCACCGAGTCAGCGGCGGTCAGTCGACCCAGGAAATCGAGGTAGCGCCGCATGGCGTCGTAGCTCTCCTCCAGAATCCGACGATCACCATGGAATTGGTAGTGCTGCCAGGGCAGCAAGACGATCACGCCACTCCACCAGGGCGAGTTCCAGTCGTAGGCCTGTCGGCCGACGAGCGGCGCGATCGAGCCCAAGTAACCGGATTCATCCTGATTGTCCGCGAAGTCATGCCACCACTTGCGATAGAGGCCCGCGGCGTCCGTCAGATACGCGGCCGTTTCAAACATATTTTGCGCATCCTGGGTCCAGCCCTGCTTCTCGCGCATGGGATCCATTGGCTGGTCCCCGACGTAATTCAACTGGGTGCGTAAGTCGACGTCGTACAGTTCATTCAACCAGGCATTGGACGATTCGAACGTGCTGCTGCGCGCGACGTCCGCATGCACCAGGAGAATTTTGACATCGCCCCGGGCTAACGACCCCGTCATGCCCTGAACCTCGAGGTCCAGCGGACCGGACAACACCATGAAACGGGGCCGCAGCACGGTGGGGCCATCCGCCGCCAATAAAAAGCTCAGAGGCGGCGCGTCATAGCTCCGGGTGTGGCCGAGCAGGGTGATTCTCTGGCCGGCGTGACCAGTGACTCGCACCTCCGGCCACCCCGTGCTCAAGTGGTCGAAGTAGGCGTGATTGCCTTCGACACGCTGAGGTTTCAGTTCACCGAGAATGCGAATCGGCGGGCCCATCGGCGCCTCGAGCTTGCCCCCCAGCGAGTCGGTGACCGCAACGCCCCGCCACTGCGTGTCATCAAAGCCCGGAGCGTCCCAGCCTGGCTGGGACTCGGCGCGGTTCTCGACATATCCGTCGAAAAGATCGTTATACGCAATATCGCTGCGCGACCATTTCCAGGACTCATCGGAATCGACCACCTGACGCGTACCATCGGCGAATTCGATCTCGGTTTGCACCAGCACCCGGGGCGGCCCATCGCCGCCGTGTCGTTCACCGAAGCCGCGCGTGGGCGGGCTGAAGAACCCGTTACCCAGGGTCACGCCGATGACATTGGCTCCCGGCTTTACGAGGCGGCTCACGTCACGAGTGACATAGACCACGCGCTTGGTGTAATCGGTGAATGGCGGTCCCAACACCTCATCGGTGACGCGGATGCCATTCAGGGTCACGTCCGCCATGCCGAGTGCGGCGACATAAACCGTCGCGCGCTTGATGGGCAGCGAGACGGTGAATGCTTTGCGCAACAACGGCGCGGTCTCGATCGGGCATGCGTCGGCGGGCACGGCGTCGGAATCGCCCCCCGAGGGCATGCCATCCACCATCGCCGCGGCGTGACCGGCATTCCACTGCGTGCCGCGCTCACGCGTGGGGCGCATCAGCGCGACGTTGCGGCCATGAGAGAACACTTCGATCTGGCGTATCGAAGCGACACCGCGGGCACCCGGATCGATCGGAGCCGTCAGGACAGGCTGCTCGATTCCGCCATCGGGAGCCGTCGGATCCAGAACCCAGAACCGGATCCGACGGGCGCTGATGCCATGTACGGCGAACTCCTGCGAGCCGTTGCCGTCGGGCTGGTAATCCGCTGCGGATCGATCGACGAGGACGGTAGGAGCCGTAAATTCTTGATCATCCGCCGCAAGGATCTTGAATCGTTTGGGCAGCCTGCCACGATCGGTAAAGAACAGCTTGATCGAATCGATCGGCAGCACCGCGCCGAGATCCACGTCGGCCCAGCCGCCAGGCGTGACGATCAGACCCGGGGCGCGCATGCTGGGTCGGGTGTACCAGCGCGACGGCGTGATCCAGTGCGCCGTCCAGTCACGCGCCATCAACAAGCCCATGCGCCAAGCCGCCGGCGAACTCCAGGCGGAAGGCCGGTCGCGGGAATCCCAGATGCGAACCTTCCAATAGTATTCGGCACGCGACTGAAGCGGCGCGCCGGCAACGATAACATGCGCGCTTGCCGCGGAAACGACCTTGCCGCTATTCCAGACATCGCCATGGTCGGCGGCCAAGAGCTTCGGGCCCGAGGCTACGAGCACCTGGTAAGCCGACTGGCGGTAACCTCGCACGGTGGAATCGATGCGCCAACCGAGTTCCGGCCGGGCCGAGTCGATGCCGACCGGCTGAACCTGGGAGTCCGTACGCAGATCGTGCACGGTTGCGGCGGGTGCGACCGCGACACAGACGAATAGCGCGGCGACGAACGACAAGAGCTTCGCGATGAGGCCTCCCCGGATCAGATTTTGATATTATATGACTTATCACTTAAATCCACTCCGGGTGTCCGATGAGCAGCGCCGGCGGTTATCGTGTCATTGACCGCGCGACGCGCGATTTACTCGGCGAAGGTCCGGCCTGGTCGGCACGGCGTCGCGCTCTTTTCTGGGTGGATATTCTCGCACCCGCGCTCCGGTCGCTGAATCTGGATGACGGGGTTGTCTCGACCTGGGACATGCCGGAGAAGATCGGCTGGGCGATCGAATGTGCCGGCGACGATCGGTTCATCGTCGGCTTGAAGAGCGGCTTCGCCCGGCTGGACATCGACACCCTGCGCATCGAACGCATCGGCCATCCGGAACCGGATCGTCCCGACAACCGTCTGAACGATGCCAAGGTCGACCGCGACGGGAGGATCTGGGCCGGAACCATGGACGATGGCGAGATCGCCGCGTCGGGTGCACTTTATCGCTTGGACGCGAACCTGCAGTGGTCACGCCATGACGACGGTTACCGCGTGACCAACGGCCCAACCTTCAGTCCCGATGGAACCACGCTTTATCACACCGACTCCCTCGCGCGGACCGTCTACGCCTTCGATCTGACCGACGCCGGCGCCCTGCGCAACAAGCGGGTTTTCCTGCAATTCCTGGAATCCTGGGGTTATCCCGATGGCATGTGCGCGGACGCCGATGGCGGAATCTGGATCGCGCATTGGGGCGGCGGTCGAGTCAGCCGCTTCTCACCCGATGGGCGACTCGACCGGTCGATTGCGCTCCCCGCAGCCCAGATCACCAGTTGTGCATTCGCAGGGCGGACCTTGGACCGGATGTTCGTGACTTCGGCTGCCGTTGGAGTGGAAAGCGACCCACTTGCCGGAGCACTGTTCGAAGTCGAGTCGGGTTCGCGGGGGATCGCCTTGCCCCCGTTCGCCGGTTGATTGCATGGAGCCTCGCAATGCACTCGGTCGCAATCTCACGCATGGACTCCTCGATGTGCTGGGCCGGAAGATCGTCACAGGGACCTATGATCGACAGCCATTTCCCACGGAGGCGCAGTTGGCGGACGAATATGCCGTGAGTCGATCGGTGACGCGCGAGGCGGTCAAGATGCTCACGGCGAAAGGGCTATTGAGCGCCCGACCGCGGCAGGGCACGATCGTCCTGCCGCGCGCCTCATGGAACTTGTTTGATGCCCATGTGCTGCACTGGTTGCTGGAGCGTAAGTTTTCGATCGATCTCTTGTTGCATTTCACGGATCTGCGCGCGGCGATCGAGCCCGCCGCTGCCGAACTCGCAACGAGGCAGGCAGACGCGGTCGGAATCGCGCGCATCTCGGCGGGCCTCACGCGCATGCACGCCGCGGCTCGCGGCGACGACGACCCCCTGGAATCGGACATCGAATTTCATGTTGCGGTCCTGCACGCCTCTGGTAATCCATTCTTTGCTCAATTCAAGGACGTGATAGTCACGGCATTGCACACGTCGATTCGTTTCACGAACAAGATTGCCGGTCACACCGCGGACCTGCCGGCCCACGCGGCAGTCTTCGATGCGATTGCCGCGGGGGAGGCGACGCGCGCGCGGAGCGCCATGGACGCACTGATCACGTTGACCCGTCGCTTGATCGTGAAGCCGCCGACATCGACCGGCAGGCGCAGCAGTGGCCGCAAGGCTCAGAGACGATAGAACGCTTCGGCGTTCGCATGCCAGAGCCCGGCGCGCGCCTCGTGCGCCACGCCGGCGAGACAATACTCCAAGGCTTCGCCCCATCGCTCCTGGTTCGCTGCGAGTCGCAGCACCGGCCAGTCACTGCCCAGCATCACGCGCTCCAGGCCGAAACTCGCGAGCACGTGGTCCACGACAGGCCGTAGATCGGAAGGCCGCCAATCGGCGAGATCCGCCTCGGTCAGCAATCCGGAGATCTTGCAAAACGAATTGGGAAGCGCTGCGAGCTGCCGGATGTGCTCACGCCAGGGGTCGAACACCCGCTCACGGATGGCGGGCTTGCCACAGTGGTCGAGAACGAACCGTACCTCGGGACAGCGGCGTACCAGTTCGATCACGGCCGGCAACTGGTGATGTCGCACGCACAAATCGAAGGAGTAATCGTACGCAGATAGTGCGCGCACACCCGCGATGAACTCCGACGTCAGGCAAAACTCGGGATCGGTTTCACTTTCGATGTTGCGCCGTATCCCGACGACCAACTCGATTTCGCTGAGCGCGGCCAGGATCTCATGGACTGCCTTGCCGCGCTCGACGGCGGCCCGCGCAACGATACCGCGCAGGCGTGGTTCTGCCGCCGCGAGGCTGGCCACCCAGCGAGCCTCCTCGAGGCTGCTGGCGCTGTCGCAGCCGCATTCGACGAACAGCATCTGCCCGACATGTGCCAGCGGGGCTTGCGCGGCGTAGGCACCCGGCAGAAAGGCGCGGTTCAATGCCGGCACGCCGGCCAGCCATGGATACTTGAAGCGCGCCGGATCCCAAAAGTGGACATGCGTATCGACGATGCTCAGTGTCGCCGAGACTTCGGGCACCGACACCTCAGGCTCCGAGCCGCAGTGTGCCGTCGAGCGTCACGGTCCTGCCCGCCGACACGTCGATGTGGGCTGTCGCATTACCGCAGCGCAGGCGCAGTTGGCGCGGGGGTCCTGAGTTCTTCGGGGCCGCCACGCTCACGGTCACAGCGACCAGGCGCGACTGGCTCCAGAGCATGTCCACGGTCGCACCACCGCGAGCACGCAAGCCGCGGACGCGGCCCGACGGCCAGGAGGCTGGCAGGGCCGGCAGCAAGACGATCTCATCCGTGTGGCTTTGCAGGAGCATCTCCGCGATCGCCGCGGGGCCCGCGAGATGCCCGTCGACCTGGTTCCAGCCGTCATTCAACATGCTCGGCGAGGTCGCTTGCGTGACGAGATTGGCGAGCAATCGGGCGGCCTCGTCGCCGTCGCCGAGCCGCGCCCACAAGGCGGCACGCCAGGCCTTGAAGCCGGACCCCGCGCCATTGGCCGGACCGCGCGCGATCAGCGCTTTACGGGCCGCCTCGGCGAGTTCGGGCGTTCCCCGCGGCGTGATGGCGCTGCCGGGGTAGAGCGCGTAGAGATGCGAACAATGCCGATGCTCCGCCTCGTTCTTGCCATAGTCGGCGATCCATTCCTGCAATTCGCCGTTCTTGCCGATCTGCAGCGGCGGCAGGCGCCGTGACGCCGCCTGCACGCGGCGCCGCAGCGTTGCATCCACGCCCAGGTGCGTCGAAATCTCGACGAAGCGTGCGAATAGCGCGCCCAAGATCTCGATATCCATCGTGGGCGCGTAGGTCATGAATCCCTTGGTCCCATCCGCCATGATGTAATAATTTTCCGGCGAGGAAGAAGGATTGGTGACCAAGCGCCCGGCGAACGGCATGCCTTGGGGAATCTCCACGAGGAAACCCATAAAGAATGCACAGGAGTCTTTGAGCAGAGGATACAAGCGATCGCGCAGGGTGTCTTCGTCGAGGCCGAACGCATGATGCTCCAGCGCCTGTAAGACCAGCCACGCGCCGCCCACAGGCCAGTGCCCCCAAAACGCGTCGACCGGCGTTGCCGCGCGCCACAGATCCGTATTGTGGTGGAGCACGAATCCCGGGCAATCGTAATGCACGCGCGCAACCTCGGCGCCGGTGACACGCAGGTCCTCGAGCAGATCGACCAGCGGTTCGACGCATTCAGCGAGGTTGCCGGTTTCCGCCGGCCAATAATTCATCTGCAGGTTGATGTTCGTGGTCATTTTCGAGCCCCACCACGGCCACAGGTCATCGTTCCAAATCCCCTGCAAGTTGGCGGGCTGACCGCCGGGCCGCGAGGCGGCGATCAAGAGGTAGCGTCCGAACTGATAGAACAGCGCAAAGAAGTCCGGATCGGCCGCCGGATCGAACTGGGCGATCCTCTGATCGGTCGGGGCGGTCGACGCCTCGTGATCGATGCGCAGTTCCACGCGGCGAAACAACGCTTGATGGTCTTCGATGTGCCGCCGGCGGAGCTCCTCGTAGGATCGCGGCGTCGCCGCTTCGAGATCCGCCCGGGTGCGATGAGTCGGATCGGCGGAAATATCGCCGTAGTTGACGAAGCTCGTCGCGAGGCTCACGAGCACCGTGATCTCGCGGGCGTGCTCGACAAAGAGCGCCCCAGATTCCCGCGTCACGCTGCCGCCCACCACGATGAGGCGGACCTGCGCTGCGAATTTCAAACCGTGTCCCGACCAATCGGCAGTCCAGGAACCTTGCGGTGCCTGCAAGGGGATCATCTCGCCCGAGAGCAGCAGATCGCCGTTCGGCAACACCTGGACCCGGCTCTGCGGATGGGGGGTGGCGAGCGACAGGCGCACCGTCTGACCACCCCCGAGATCGGAGTCTAGTCGCATGACGAACACGCGGTCGGGAAACGAGGCGAAGGCTTCGCGCCGCGTCGTCGCACCGCCGAAGAATTCGGAAGGGTCGGTCCGGCTGGTGATGCTCGCGAGCGCCGTGTCGAGGTCGAGATTGCGGCTGTACCGATCGAATCGCGGGTTCGACAGGAACTCGAGTTGCAGGTCGCAGAACGGTTGATACGCCGGCAGCGTGTTCGGTGTGCCCATCATCTGATTCGCGAGCGTGGCCGCTGCCTCGACTTGTCCACGGAAAATGAGTTCGCGCAGCTCCGGCATATGGGCGTGCGCACCGGCATTGACGTAGGAATGTGGATTGCCGGTCCAGAGCGTCGACTCATTCAATTGCACACGCTCGCGATCGACACCGCCGAAAATCATGGCGCCGAGTCGGCCGTTGCCGAGCGGCAAGGCTTCGTTCCATTGCGCGGCCGGTTTGTCGTAGTGCAACGTCAGTGCGGAGGGCGCGGCGTCAGCGTCCCCCGTCGCTTGGCTCGCGCAAGCCGTCCGCGAAAGCCGGGTCGCGAGCAGCGTCGTGTAGGCGGCGCCGATGAAATCGCGGCGATTCACGGGCGCTCCTCGAGCGCCTGCAGGATGGACGCCACCACCTGTTCGGCCTGTACGCGCGAGCCCGCGGCCGTGTAGTGCACGTTACCGTCGTGCAGGTCCTGGTGTTGCAGCATCAGTGCATGTTGGTCGTCGGTTCGACAGCCGGCTTTCGCCGCGTCCTGCATGGCAATGGCATTGCGTGCGAGGATCCGATCATTGGGCGGACCGTCCTCGCTGTCCTTGAGCACGGGCGTGGTGGTGGCCACGACGCATTTGGCCGTCGGCCATTGGCTCTTCACCGTCTCGAGGAAGGCGGGATAGTGCGCTCGGTATTCCTCGTCCGAATAGGTCCTGCCGTGCATGCCGTTGTTCAGATGCACGAGCGCAAAACGAATCCCCACCATTTTTCCGTAGTCGCGAATCTGCTCGAGCAGCATGTCGCTGCCAACCGCTGCCGACGTCGCGAACAAATACACGTTCGCCTTGCCCCGAAGCAACTCCACGGTGGCGTCGTAATAGCCTCGCGTGATCGAGTCACCGAGGAGCAGCACGTCCGGCAAGCCTGCTTCGATCGCCGCGGGCCGATCCGACCACGTCCACTCGATCTTTTCGACGTGCACGAAACGGTCGACCGGACGAGCGCGGGGCGCAAACGCAAGAAGGCTCGCGGCGAGGATCAGGCAGGCGAGAGGCTCGGAGCGCAACATGTCGAATCTCCCCGGGACTCTCGCTAACGCGGACTGTCGATCACGCGTTGCCGCTGTTCGCCGAGTCCCTCGATGCCGACCCGTATCGAGTCGCCGGCTTTGAGGTAGACGGGCGGTTTCAAGCCGAGTCCCACGCCGGCCGGCGTGCCGGTGCTGATGATGTCGCCCGCCTCCAGCGGCATGAACTGACTGATGTAGTGCACGAGATGGCGCACTCCGAACACCATGTTCGCCGTTGAGGAATTTTGGTGACGCCGGCCATTGACCTCGAGCCAGAGCGCGAGCGCCTGCGGGTCGGTGATCTCGTCGGGCGTCACCAGCCACGGCCCGAAGGGCAGGAAAGTCGCGCAATTCTTGCCCTTGTCCCATTGTCCGCCGCGCTCCAATTGGAATGCACGCTCGGACAAGTCGTTGCACACCGCGTAGCCGGCAACGAAATCGAGCGCATCTGCCGCGGAGACGTATTCGGCGCGCCGACCGATCACCACGCCGAGTTCCACTTCCCAATCGGTCTTGACCGAGCCGCGGGGAATGTGCACCTCGTCATCGGGGCCTTGGAGCGTATGGCCGCCTTTGAGGAACAACACCGGTTCGCTCGGCGGATCCATGCCGGACTCGGCCGCGTGGTCGCGGTAGTTCAATCCAACGCAGACGATTTTCCCCGTGCGCGAAATCGGCGCGCCGATTCGTGCGGCATGCGGCAGGATCGGCAGCGAGGTCACGTCGACCGAACCGAGCGACTCGACACCGCCGGCCTGCAGCCATTCTGGCGTCAGATCGGCGACGACCGGGCTGAGATCGCGCAGCTGGTTTCCCGCATCCAACAGCGCGGGGCGCTCCGCCCCACGCTCTCCGACTCTCAATAATCGCATCGTTGACTCCGGTTCCTGAAATGACAGAATCTAGTTCGACCAGCCGCCGTCGATGATGAACGCGCCACCCGTGGTGAAGGCACTCTCGTCGCTCGCCAGATACAAAACGAGCGCGGCAATCTCGGCCGGCTTGCCGAGACGACCCATGGGCTGCCGACCGGTGAACCCCTTCCAGACCTCGGCGGGAGTACCCCCGAGAGCGGCCACCCGATCCTCGAGTGACGGCGTATGGACGGTACCGGGGCAAACTGCATTGCAACGAATCTGCTTCGCGGCATAGTCCGCGGCGATCGCCTTGGTCAAGCCGATCACGGCAGCCTTCGTTGCGCCATAGGCAAAGCGGTTTGGCGCCCCCTTGACGCTGGACGCGACCGAACTCATGTTGACGATCGACCCACCGCCGGCCTCGAGCATCTGCGGGATCACCGCGCGGCAGATTCGATACATCGAATCCACGTTGATCTGGAAGGATCGGCTCCAGGCGGTTTCGTCACATTCCAGGATGCTGCCTTGATGGACCCAGCCGGCACAGTTGAACACGACGTCGAATCGGCGCTGGGCGAATAGCTCACTGACCGCAGCCGCACTGGTCACGTCGAGAATCGCGGTCTGCAGCCTCGGATCCTCGGCTTTGAGGCTGGCGAGATTCGCGGCGCTCACGTCGGTGGCCAGCACGTCCGCGCCCTCGCGAGCGAAGGTCAAAGCGGTTTCACGGCCGATGCCATTGGCCGCGGCCGTGATCAATGCGCGTTTTCCGGCAAGTCTTCCGGTAGTCATCGAATGGATCCTCATGCTTGGTGTGTGGTCTTCGGACTCGGCACGATGGCGTCTTCGCGCAGCAGACCCTCCGACTGGAGCTCCTGCCAGAATCGCGAAGGGATCGGCGTTCGATAAAAGCGCAGCGTATCGCTCAATTGACCGACGTTCGCGATTCCGGGAATGACGCTCGCCACCTGCGGATGCGCGAGCGGAAACTGCAGCGCGGCCGCCGCAAGCGGTACCGAGTGGCGTTCGCAGACCGTCTCGATGCGCGCGACGCGGGCCACGACACCGGCCGGTGCGGGTTCGTAGTTATAGTGAGCCGGAGCCTGTGAGCGGGTTCCCACGGCCAGAATGCCGCTGTTGTATGGTCCACCCACGATCACGCCAGTGCCTTCGGCTTTGGCCCGGGGCAGGAGCTCGTCCATGGCACCCTGTTCGAGCAGGGTGTAGCGCCCCGCGAGCAGCAAGGCATCGAGATGCACGCAATTCATCGCCTCAAGGCACACGGCGATCTCGTTGACGCCAAGACCGAAACCTCGGATCGAGCCTTCATTGCGCAATTCTTGCAGAGCGAGGAATCCACCGCCCGCGGTTAATTGCTGCCACATCGTCGCATTCTCGGAACCGTGAGTCGCAGTTCCGATGTCGTGCACGTACAAAAGATCGACACGGGCCAGGCCCAATCGCTGCAAACTGTCCTCCCAGGATCGCAGAATCGCATCATGCGAATAATCGAAAACCGGTTTGAACGGCAGCGCCGAACGAAAACCGAAGCGCAGCGCATCGTCGCCGACGCTCGCGTCGGGCTCGAGCAGCCGCCCAACCTTGGTGGAAATCACGCATTTGTTCTTGGCACGCAGGCCGTCGCCGACGCGCCGCTCACTGAGTCCGAACCCGTAGAATGGCGCAGTATCGAGATAGTGAATTCCCGCGGACACCGCAGCGTCGAGCACTGCGTGGGCAGTTGCGTCGCTGATCGGTTCGAAGAGATTGCCCAGGGCCGCGGTGCCGATCCCGAGCTCGCTCACGACAATACCGCTGGAACCCAGGTGGCGCAGAGGGATCATCGGCCTCACGTCCGGGCCGCGAAATGCCGCATCGTCATGAACTCCCCAAACTTAATATCTTACTATGATATATTAATATCTTAGAGATTCAACGCCCACCGCGAATGGTCGTTCAGCACATCCCGAGGATCCGGTGCAACGCGGCCTGGAAATGCCCAGACAAAGCCGCCTCGGCGCGCGGCCCGTCGCGGTCCTTGCAGGCCTCCAGAATTTCGATGTGCTCCTTGAGCGTGCGCAGCGCCAGCGGTGCCGTCACGAGACGATCGAGGCGGATCAAGGTCACGTAATTCTTCAGGCGCCGCGCGGTCGTCTCCACCAGTGGATTGCGCAGGCTCTGGATCAATCTGGCATGCAACTCCTCATCGAGTTTCTCCAGCCGATTGCGCGAATCCTTGCTCATGCCGCCGACCGCCGTGCCCTCCCGTTCGACCGTAACCATCAGTTCTCGATGTGCGGCGAGCAGCGCATCGATGCTCGGTGCATCGCCCGTCTCGGCGAAGCGCTGCGCCGCGGCCCGTTCGATGATCGAACGAAACTGGTAGGTGGTGCGCGCGAGCTCGAGGTCGGGCTTCAGAAACTGGATGCCGGTGCGTGCGTGGATGGTGAGAACACCTTCGGATTGCAGCACGCGCAAGGCATCGCGCAGCGGTTGAATCGGGATGTCGAGCAGCTTGACCAGTTCGTTTTGCGAGACGAAAGCCCCCGCAGGGACGCGGCGCTCGAAGAGTGCCTGCAAGATCGATCGGTAAGCCAGGTCGCTCATGGTCCGAGGATCCGCCGACTCGCTGGCTTGGCGGACCTGCGGAGTACGTCGCCTACGCGTCGCTGGCATATTTATCTCAACTTCTGATATCTTACTAGCAGATTGGCTGTACTCAGAGTTTACCGAAACATCTATATTAATAATATGAAGATCGTCGACTATCGAATCACCCGCATGCAGTTCGCTCGCGACCGCAAAATTGGCGATAGCCAGGTGGGCACCTCCGAAGTCCAGATCGCTGCCCTCGAACTCATCGGCCCGGGACAGGTCGTCGGTTTGGGCTTCGTGCAGTCGCTGTTTCACTCGCTGCCGGCCGAAGACGAAATCGACCGCATCTTTCGCGAAGAAGCGTGGCCGGCCTTGGCCGGTCAGGACGTCGGCGGCCTGGTACACCGCGTCGCGGTCACTCGCGGCGGCAAGACGCGGCGCATGTCCTTGCCGTTCGAGGAGGCGATTCAACAGGCGTGCTGGGATCTGTTCGCCAAATTTGTCGGCCAACCCCTGTGGCGACTCTTGGGCGGCAGCGGCGAACCCGTTTCCGTTTACGCCAGCGGGCTCGATTTTCATTTATCGGATGAGCAATTCACGGCGCTTTTCAGCACCGCGGCGGGGCTCGGCTTTCGTGCCTTCAAGATCAAAGTTGGCCATCCAGACTTGGACCGCGACATCCATCGCTTAGGATTGCTCAAACACACCGTCGGCAGCGGTGCGACGGTCATGATCGACGCCAACGAAGCGTGGTCGCCCCGGCAGACCCTCCACAGCCTCGAACGGATGCGCAAAGCCGGTCACGACATTTTCTGGGTCGAGGATCCGACCCAGCGCAACGATTTCGTGGGACTCAAACTCATCCGCCACGCGATCGGTCCGACCTTCTTGAACTCAGGCGAATACCTCGACGTCCACGGCAAACGTAGGCTCCTCGAGTCCGAGGCGACGGACATGCTGAACGTGCATGGTCAGATCACCGACGTCATGCGCATTGGCTGGCTGGCAGCGGAACTCGGCTTCCCGGTTACACTCGGCAATACTTTCCTGGAAGTGGGAGTGAACCTGGCGATCGCGTTACCCGAAGTCGCGTGGCTCGAGTACAGTTTCCAGAATTTCGAGCACTTGGTGGAGCAGCCTTATGCTCTGCGCGACGGCAAGATCTGGGGTTCGGATTCTCCCGGGCATGGCCTGGTATTGAGCGAAATCGCCCGCAAGGCCCACCACTGTCCTCAACTGGTTGCGGCTACGGATCTGCCTGCCGCTCCGCCGCAAATTCATCTCGGAAACCGCTTGCGCCCAGTCTGACGCTGCGATGATCGAGAACACGCGGCCGGTCGGCTATACGCAGCGGTTCAGCTACGCGGCGAGCGACACCGCGGGTCAGCTCCTCTTCACGGTGGTGTCGTTTTATCTGCTGAAGTTCTATACGGATATTGCCGGTCTCAGCGCACTCGTCGCCGGCAACATCCTGCTGATTGCGCGCTTGATCGATTCCTTGGATGCCCCGCTTTGGGGGATCGCATTCGAGAAGGTTCACTCCAAATGGGGCAGGTCGCGCCCATGGTTTCTTTGGTTGTGCGTGCCGTTTGCCGTGAGCGGCATCTTGACCTTCGCAACACCCGACTTGTCCTCGGCCAACAAGGCAATCTACGCGGCTGCGACCTACATCGTGTGCAGTGTGCTCTATACGGGGATCAACACGCCGGTGACGGCAATCCTCTCGGCCTTGACGAGCGATCCGCGGCAACGCATGGCACTGACCACGTTTCGCATGTTCGGCTCGAAGGCGGGGGTGTTGATCGTCAATGCCACCTTGTTGCCCTGTATCGCCTGGTTCGGCCGTGGCGACGACAAACTCGGCATCATGCGCACGATCCCGATCTACGCCGCCGGCTCGATCATGTTGTACCTGATCGCGTTCAGCAATCTGCGCGAGCGGATTCCGGCGGCCGCTGCTCGCGTCTCGATACGCGCATCGTTTTCCGCCATCGTCGGCAATTGGCCCTGGATCATCATCGTCGCCAGCAGCCTGTTGTTCTGGATCGCGTTCATCGCGCGGATTTCGACCGTACCGTATTTTTTCGAATACGTCTGGCATCGTGGCGACCTCGTTCCCGTGGCCAATAGCCTGGATGTCGCCTCCCTCGCCGCGTTGGTTTTTCTTCCGTGGCTTTGTCGTCGCACATCCAAACGCAACGTCTGGGCGGCGGGATTGATCGGAGCGGTCGCATCGCAGTGTGTTCTGTATGCCGGTATCATGGCGGGGTCCCAAGCATTGCTGTTCATGGGCTGGATCCTCGGAATATTGACGAGTGGCATCGCGATGGCCATGCCTTTTTCGCTGCTGGCGGACAGCGTGGATTACGGAGAGTGGAAGACCGGCGTGCGGGCCGCGGGCCTATTGACGGCCATCGGTGCCGCGTTTTGCCTCAAGGTCGGCAGCGGTCTCGGGGGTGCGCTGCCCGCCTGGATCTTGTCCGTGACGGACTATCATGCCAACGTGGCGCAGAACCCGCGTGCCCTCGCCGGCATCGTCTTCGCGTTCGTCGCGCTGCCGGCGATTTTTTACGCGCTCGCACTACTGCCGGTCCTGTTCTATGAACGTTATGAAATACTCGAGGCAAACATTGCGGAAACATTGCGCAGCCGGCGCGGGCCTGGCTAGAGCCTTCGAGTGTCCATGATCATTTCGTCCTGCGCCGACTACGTAACGGCGGCGCGAGCCAAGTTGCCGAGGTTCCTGTTCGACTACTTGGATGGCGGTTCTTACGCCGAGAGAACCCTGCGCGACAACGTCGAGGATCTGGCCTCGCTGCATCTGCGGCAGCGCGTCCTGCGCAATGTCGCGGACATTTCCTTGTCCACCACGCTGTTCGGCGAGGAATTCGCCATGCCGGTTGGCCTCGCACCGGTCGGGCTCGGCGGAATGTACGCACGACGCGGCGAAGTGCAGGTGGGGCGCGCCGCACGACGCGCGCGCATTCCCTACATCATCTCGACGGTCTCGCTCTGCCCGCTCGAGGAAATCATCCGCGAATCAGCTTGTGACGTCTGGTTCCAGCTGTATGTGCTCAAGGACCGCGGCTTCATGCGCCATGCGCTGGCTCACGCGCAATCCCTGGGCGTCACCAAACTCGTCTTCACCGTCGATATGCCGGTGCCGGGCGCGCGGTATCGGGACAAGCATTCCGGCATGAGCGGTCGGTTCGGACCGGTACGGCGTATCCTGCAGGCGTTCGGCAAGCCGGGCTGGGCGTGGGACGTCGGGGTGCGCGGTCGGCCGCACGACCTCGGCAACGTCTCGCACTATCTCGGCAAGCCGACGCAGCTGGAGGACTACATTGCCTGGCTGGGCGCGAATTTCGACCCCAGCATCGAATGGAAAGACCTGGAATGGATCCGCGAGTTCTGGCCCGGACCCATCATCATCAAGGGTATCCTTGATCCCGAAGATGCCCGGGACGCTGTGCGCTTCGGTGCCCAGGGCATCGTGGTTTCCAATCACGGCGGCCGCCAATTGGACGGCGCTCTTTCCACGACCCGCGCGCTGCCGGCCATCGTCGACGCCGTCGGCGATGAACTCACGATCCTCGCCGATTCGGGGGTGCGCACCGGACTCGATGTGGTGCGGATGCTCGCACTGGGGGCGAAAGGAGTGCTGCTCGGTCGTGCCTACATGTATGCGCTGGCAACCGGCGGCGAAGCCGCGGTCGACAATCTGCTCGGCCTGATCGAGCAGGAAATGCGCACGGCCATGGCCTTGACGGGCGTCAAATCGATCGCGGAGATCGATCGCAAGTTGTTGGCGAGCCCGGCGATCTGACGGGCCGGCCCGGCGCGCGGCGCGGATCCGCGCCTGTCATATGGCGATCCCGGTCGCGACACTAATCTCATCGAGAGGCGTTGGCAGCGGGAACTACAGACCATGCGGGATGTGAATGCGAACGCTGACAGTCGCCCGCAGCGATCCACCGTGAGGACGGTCGACTGGCGTCGTGAACTCGAGCGCTTACACCTCATGAGCTTTGCTTGGGCGCTCAATTGTTGCCGACAGCGGCGGGAGGAGGCGCAGGACGTGTTGCAAGAAGTGTATCTGCGCGTGCTCGATGGACGCGCCCAGTTTGCGGGACAGTCGAGCGTGAAAACCTGGCTGTTCGCGGTCATTCGCCGGACCGCGAGCGAACATCAGCGGCGCCGCTGGCTGCGAGCATCGCTACTGGAACGCTGGCTGCAACCGGAGCCGATCAGCGATCCCGCGTCCGGTCCCGAAGCGGAACTCGGCACGTCCCAAGACGACGCGCGCTTGCGGGCAGCGCTCGCCGGCCTGCCCACGCGCCAGCAGGAGGTGTTGCATCTCGTATTTTATCAGGACCTGACCATTGAAGAGGCGGCCGGATTGCTGGGTATTTCGCTCGGCAGTGCCCGCACGCATTTCGAGCGCGGCAAAGCGCGTCTGCGCGAACGCTTTGGTGCAGGCACAGTGACATGAACGACGATTCGAAGCTGCGGGAAGTCTTTGCGTCCGTGCGCCGCGCCGACGAGGCGCGGACTCCCAAGTTTGAACGGGTCTTGGATCGCACGCGGCCGCCCGCGCACGGAGTCTGGCGGCTCGCGGCCGGCGCGAGCCTCGGTCTCGCCGCGGTGATCGCCGCGATCGTGTGGCTGCCGCACCGGCACGGGTCGCACTCGATCCGCTCGGCCGCGCCCATGCTCACGGAGTGGCGCGCGCCGACAGACTTTCTGCTCGATACCCCGGGACGGGCATTGCTGGACACGGTACCCGAATTGGGCGTTTCCCCCACCCCGAATCTCGACTTTTCGTCACCCACATCCACAGACAAGCCGGCGGCACGTCCCGCCCGGGAGCCTTCATGAAGCATCTCGTCTTGATCCTGACCCTGTTGATCGGCACGGCCGCGGCCGCTCAGTCGCCCTCCGTCGCCGCTCCCGATGAGATCGCACAAAATCTCTTCCCGCCCGATCTGGTGCTCAAGTATCGCGACGTGATCGGGCTCGACGAAGCGCAGTCGAAGTCGCTCAAGGAACTGGTGCACAAGGCACAGGGCCGCTTTCTCGACTTGCAATGGGACATGCAAGGCGAGACCGGCAAACTGACCGAGCTGTTGCATTTGCCGCGCATCGACGAAGCCGCCGCCCTCGCCCAGGTCGACAAGGTGCTGGCCATGGAGCGTGAAGTCAAAAAGGCGCAGATCTCCCTGCTCATCGAGATCAAGAACCTGCTCACGCCGACGCAGCAGCAAAAGCTCATCGAACTGCGTGGCAAGAGCCCCTGATGACCCGGCATTCGATCGCTCTCCTCGCTTGCGGACTCACGCTGGTGTTGCCGGGGTGCTGGCGCGGCCGGCCGGGAGATCGGTGCTTTGACAGGCGTCGCGTCCCCAGGGCATTGTTGCGCTTTGATTGGCCAGCGCCTTGAGTCAGGGAGATGCAGAAGATCAATTGGAACAAGGCCTTTGAACTCGCCTGGCGCCTGCTCGTGTTCGTCGTCGCGATCGGCATCATCATCGTGGTCTCGACCAATTGGAGCCGCTGGGAAGGCGGTTCGGGCTGGCAGAGCACGAGCGACGCGTATTTGCAGTCTGATCTCACGCCGATTACCGCCAAGGTCGCGGGCTACGTGCGCGAGCTGCCGATTCAGGACTACGAGCGCGTGCATCAGGGTCAGACCCTCGCGCAGTTGGTCGACGATGACTATCGAGCCGCGGTGGCGCAGGCCGAGGCGGGAGTTGCGAACGCGGAGGCACAGTCCCAGGCGCTGACGGCGCAGCGCGAGCTGCAGCTCGCCAATATCGAGGCGGCGCGCGCCGTGGTTGCCGCGACCACGGCCCTGTCCGAACAGAACGATCGCGATCTCGTGCGCCAGCATCGCCTGCTCGAAACCGGCTCATCCTCGATCGAAGCCGGCGAGAGACTCGACACGACGCATGCGCAGATCGGCGCCCAACTCGCGCAAAACAAGGCGCAGGCGCGCGCCGCCGAGCGCCAACTCGCCGTTCTCGATGCGCAAATCGCGCAGAGCAAGGCGGCCGTCGCGGCGCAGCGCGCGGGCCTCGTGACCGCCAAGCTCAACGTCTCCTATACCACCATCACGGCCACCCAGGACGGCGTGCTCGGCCTGCGCCAGGTCAAACCGGGGCAGCTGGTCGGCGTCGGCACGCAGATCACGACCTTGACGCCGCTCCCCAAGGTATGGGTGATCGCGAACTACAAGGAAACGCAATTGACCCACATGGCCGTGGGCCAGAAGGCCGAGATCCGCGTCGATAGCTTTCCCGGACACGTGCTGCGCGGGCATCTTGCGGCATTCGCGCCCGCCTCGGGTGCGGAGTTCGCGCTGCTGCCCCCCGACAATGCGACGGGAAATTTCACCAAGATCGTGCAACGCATTTCAGTCAAGATCGCGATCGACGACGCCGATGGTCTCGCCGACCGCCTCCTGCCCGGGATGTCCGTGGAGGCGCGGGTCGACGCCCGCGACGGGCGCCCCTGATGAATACGGTGGCGCCCGGGCAGGGAGCCGGAATATCGGCTCCGACACTAGCCTCGCCGCCGACCTCGATTCCCTGGCTGGGGCTGCTCGCCGTCCTCATGGGCACGTTCATCTCGACCTTGAATGGACGGCTCTCGACCTTCGGTCTCGCCGACATTCGCGGTGCCATCGGCGCCGGCTTCGACGAGGGCGCCTGGATCACGACCGCGCAAACGACGGCGCAAATGGCGATCACGCTCGCGGCCGTCTGGATGGGCAGCGCTTACGGTCCGCGCCGCGTACTCATGGGCGCTTCGCTCGCGTTCGCACTGATCTCCCTGTTGACCCCCTACTCGCCGACGCTGCCCGTGCTGCTCAGCATGCAGTTTCTCGGCGGCCTGGCGTCGGGCTGTTTCATCCCGCTGACCTTGAGTTTCATCCTGCTCAATACGCCGCCGAAATACTGGGCCTTCGGCATCGCGATCTATGCCTTGAACCTCGAGTTGTCGCTGAACATATCGGCCTCGCTCGAGGGCTGGTATGTCGAACATCACTCCTGGCGCTGGATCTTCTGGCAAAACGTGCCGCTCGCCTTGATGATGTCGCTGTGCCTGCGCAAAGGCATGGCGATCAAGCCGATCACGACGCGTCCGCCGGTTGATATTTTCGGGCTCCTCGCAGGTGGCGCGGGACTCGCGCTGATTTATGCCGCGCTCGACCAGGGAAACCGGCTCGGCTGGTTCAATTCCGGCCTGATTACGGGACTGATGGCCGGGGGCGTCTTGTTATTGGCCGCTTTCTTGATCCATGAGGCCCTGACCCCGGAACCGCTGCTGAATCTCACGGTCGTGTTCGGCGCGCCGATGCCGAGCCAGTTCCTGCTGATCGGCTTCTTGCGCCTGACGATCCTCTCGACCGCCTATCTGATTCCCTTGTACTTGGGTTCGGTGCGCGGTTTTCGCGCGCTCGAGGTCGGTGAGACCTTGATCTGGATCGCGGCCCCGCAGCTGATCCTGTGTCCGCTCGCCGCCTTGATGCTACGGCGCACCGATGCGCGCTTGGTCGCCTCGATCGGCTTCATCTTCATCAGCGTGGCCTGCCTCATGGTCGCCTACGGCCTGACGCCGACCTGGGGTTCGGATCAGTTCCTGCCCTCCTCGTTCCTGCAGGCCGTGGGCCAAAGCTTTGCACTCTCCGGCGTGGTGTTTTTCGGCATCCTGCATCTCAAGCCCAAGGACGCACTGACCTTCGGCGCCGTGCTGCAGACGGCACGCCTCATGGGCGGCGAGATCGGTACGGCCTTCGTGACCACGCTCACGCGCGTGCGCGAACAGGTCGCCTCGAACCTGATCGGCCAGCACGTGCAAATCGGCGATCCGCAAGTGCTCCAGCGCATCCGGGCTTATGGCGCCGTCACGACCCGAAGCCTCGATCCGGGCGGCGCCACAGCCCGCGGCGGCTTGGTGCTCGGCAACGTCGTGCGCGCGGCCGCGACGACGCAGGCCGTCATCGATGGCTTCATCGCTGTCGGCGTCTTGACCGCTCTGGCTCTGCTGATCGCGGTGTCGCGGCGGCAACCACCGGAAGGTCCCGCATCGGCGCCGCCGTTGTTCCGGCCGCGAGAACCCAAGTCGCCATGAGGCGCCACGGAGTCGCGACCGGGACCGGGATGCGCAGCATGGCGAGCATGCTGGCGGCGCTGCTGTCGGCCTGCCAGGTCGGCCCCACCTATCATGCGCCACCCTTGCCGACGGGTGCCGAGGCGCCGCTGGTCCCACTCGATTCCGCGGCCGAGAGCGCGACCACGCCGCCCGACGCGTGGTGGCATCTTTACGACGATGCGCGGCTCGATGCGCTCGTGCAGGAGGCCTTGCAGGCGAACCAGACACTCGCCGCCGCGGACGCGAATCTCGCGGCGGCGCGCGCCGTGGTCTCGGCCGTGCATGCGAACCGGTATCCCTCGACGGCCATAACGGCGGGCGGCATCTATGGCCGCGACGCGACCACCGATGAGATTCTCGAACTCGGCGGCCATGCTCCGGTCAACACCTGGCTGTTCGAGGATGTGATCGAGTCCGCCTACGAGATCGACCTGTTCGGTCGCGTGCACCGGTCCATCGAAGCCGCCAATGCCCGCTCCGATGCCGTCGCTGCGGCCCGGGACAGCGTCCGCGTCGTCGTCGCGGCCGACACCGCCCGCTCTTTTGCGGCGATCTGCGCGCTCGGTGAACAGATCGACGTCGCCCGGCGCTCCGTCGATGTCGTCGCCCAACAGGCGCGCATCGCCGAGCGCCGGCACGAGGCCGGCGCGAATTCGGTATTCGACGTGACCCGCGCCCAGGCACTCGAGGCGCAGGTGAGCGCCGCCGTACCCACGCTCGAGGGCCAGCGGCGTGCAGCGCTGTTCGAATTGACGGCCGTGCTCGGTCGGACGCCGGCCGCGGCGCCGCACGAACTCGAGGACTGCAAGACGCCGCCTCGATTGTCCGTCGCGATTCCGGTCGGCGATGGCGCGGCACTGATCCGGCGGCGCCCGGACGTGCGCCAGGCGGAACGGCAACTCGCCGTCGCGACCGCCGAGATCGGCGTCGCGACTGCGGATTTATATCCCAGTATCCGCCTGGTCGGATTGTATGGGGGCGCAGCGAGCGAGATCTCGCAACTCGACACCTCGATCGGCCGCACCTGGGGCATCGGTCCGTCGGTGAGTTGGTCGTTTCCGAACATGGCCGGCCCGCGCGCGCGCGTGCGCCAGGCAAAGGCCACGCAGGCAGCGGCACTGGCCTCGTTCGATGGCGTCGTGCTCACGGCGCTCAAAGAAGTCGAACAATCCTTGAGCCTCTACGGCGCGGCGCTCGCCAACGCCCAAGCGCTCAGCGACGCCCGCGATCGCATCCATAAAGCATTCGCTATCGCGACCGCCGAATTCGGCGCGGGCTCGGTCAGCAACTTGGACTTGCTGACCACCGAACAATCGCTGGTCGCGCTCGACGCCGCCGTTGCGGCCGCCGATGCCGCTTTGATTCAGGATCAGATCGCCGTATTCAAAGCGCTCGGCGGCGGCTGGCGGGCGGCGAGTGCCGGAGTGGCGGCCGCGGGTTTGACGCACGGCCTCTTCGATGGTTTATTGTGAGGGATGAGGAAAACCTGCTTAGGCTGGTTCGGTGCTGCAATCGTCCTTGCGTCGGTGCCGGCGCGCGCGGGCGACCTTGCTGCGCAAGCCACGCGCGATGCCAGACGCTTGGTCGCTTGCATGCGGGAGTTTGACGCGGCCTGCGCCAATAGTCTGACGTATACGAAGTCGCTCGAAGAGCATGGGTATACGCGCGACCAACTCGACCAGATCGTCACGAATCTCTATCTAAAGCTGAAAACGGCGGGCGCGAACTACTCCCGCTTTGACCTCGGCGCTAGCGGGGAGCCGTTCCTGGTCGGCGACACGACTTATATTTTCATTCCCTACGAGATGGACCTGGTGTTCGACGGCAAAGACACCGCGTCGAAGGCGTTCTTCGTCGGCGTATCCGAGGACTCCGGCGTTTCCTGGAAGTTCTTCGATGGCCGACGACTGACCAAAGACAACGTCGAGACGATCATCCCTGGCTACAAGGGAGCGCCGCTGCCCGAAGTCTCCACGCATCAGGCTGCAGCCCCGTGAGACCCGCAAGCGGCATCCCGTGATCGTCGCTTTCTCCCTGTTCGTGCTCTGCCAACTCGTCGGCGAAGTCCTCGTACGTCTCGCCAACATCTCCGTGCCGGGTCCGGTCGTCGGCATCATTTTGTTGGTCTGCTGGTTGAGTTGGCGGGGCCACGTACCGCCGGACGTGCAGCGGACTTCGAGTGGCCTGCTGACGCACCTGTCCTTGTTGTTCATTCCCGCGGGCACGGGCGTGATGGTGCATATGCACAAGCTTCGGGCGGAGTGGCTGCCCATCCTCGCGGCATTGCTGCTCGGTACGCTGCTGACACTGATCGTCACCGTGCTGGTGTTCATCGCCGTGGCGCGGCTGACCGGTGCGGGACCCGCGGCCACGACGGCCTCGGGCGGCGGGGATTGATGCGCCCCTCCATCTCCAGCATCTGGGTCTACTTGAGTGCCTCGCCACTCTTGTGGCTCGTCGCGACGCTGTGGGCCTATATCCTCGCCCATTGGCTGCACGAGCGCAGCGGACGCAACCCGCTGGTCAGTTCCGTGAGCATCGCGGTGATTGCACTGATCACTTTGTTGGTGACCACCGATACCCCGTACGACACCTACTTCCAAGGCGCGCAGTTCGTGCATTTCCTGTTGGGTCCCGCGACGGTCGCGCTCGGCGTGCCCCTCTACACGCACCTGGCGTCGGTGCGGCGGCTGTTCGTCCCGATGCTGGCGGCGCTCGTCGCCGGCTCGCTCACCGCGATTGGTTCGAGTGTCGGCGTGGCGTGGCTCGCGGGCGCGGATCTCCTCACGCTGAAATCGCTGGCATCGAAATCGGTCACGACGCCGATTGCGATGGCGGTCACGCAGCAGATCGGCGGCCTGCCGTCCTTGACCGCGGTGTTCGTGATCTTGACCGGCATCATCGGCGCGGTTCTGGTCACGCCGCTGTTCAATGCCTTAGGTGTGCGCAACAAGCAGGCGCGGGGCTTTGCCGCCGGCGTCGCGGCACATGGCATCGGGACCGCGCGGGCCTTTCAGGTCAGCGACGTATCGGGTGCATTTGCCGGTATCGCGATGGCGCTCAACGGGATCATGACGGCGATCTTGGTGCCGCTGTTTGCGCGATTCTTTTTGTAAATGCGCGGCTCAGGAACCCGCCGGCGCCGTGGCCTTGGTCTTTGCAATCCACTCATCGACGAGTTGTTCGAGTATCGTCAACGGGACGCCGCCATTCTCGAGCACGACCGCGTGAAACGCCTTGAGATCGAAGCGGCTGCCGAGTTCCTGTCGCGCGCGCTCGCGTAATTCGAGAATCTTGAGTTCGCCGACCTTGTAGGCGAGCGCCTGGCCGGGCAGTCCCATGTAGCGTTCGACTTCCGAGACGACCTCACCTTCCGACATGCCGGTCGTATTCACCATGTAGTCGATCGCCTGCTGGCGCGACCAGCCCTGCGAGTGCAGCCCGGTATCGACGACCAGGCGCACGGCGCGGAACAATTCGGCTTGCAGCCGGCCGAGGTCACCCCAGGGATCATCTTTATAGAGGCCGATCTCGGCCGCGAAATGCTCCGCGTAGAGCGCCCAGCCCTCGGCATAGGCGCTGTAGAGGGTCTGTTGACGGATCAGAGGCAGGTTCTTGAGCCCCATCGCCGTTGAAATCTGGAAATGATGCCCCGGAATACCTTCGTGATAGGCCAGCGTCTTCATGCTCCACATCGGCGTTTCGCTCAGATCGCGCAGATTGGCGAAAAATTTGCCGGGCCGCGAACCGTCCATCGCCGCGCCCTCGTAATAGGCGCCCGCCGAGCCCTTCTCCGCCGCGAGCGGGACCCGCTCGACGAGCAGCTTGCCGGGCGGCTGGGTGCGGAAGTATTCGGGCATGCGTGCATTGACGTCGTCGAGAATCTGCTGATAACGCGCGAGCATTTGCGTGCGCCCCGCGTCGGTGTTCGGATACAGAAACCGCGGATCCTTGGCGAGCGCCTGCATGCGCGCGGCGACCGTGCCGTCCTTGAGCCCTTGCGCCACGAGCAGCGTGTTCATCTCGGCATCGATGCGCGTGACCTCATTGAGACCGAGCGTGTGGATCTGCTCCGGCGTGTAGTCGGTCGTCGTCATCTGCTTGACCATGAGCGCGTAATAGGCGGCGCCGTCGGGCAAGCGCCCGACGCCGTCCGCCTGTTCTCGTGCGCGCGGCTTCAAGGCGTCGAGCGCGGCCGTCATGCGCCCGTAGGCGGGATAGATGTCCTGGCCGACGGCCGCGATCGCCTGCTGCTCGAGATCGTGTTTGAGCGCCGCGTCGAGGCTCGGCACTTTGTTCATGCGCTCGACGAACGTCGTCACGAGCGGGTTCTCTGCCGCGATGGGCTTGACGGTGTCGGCGATACCGACTTCCGCCTTGTCGAGCAAGGCGATCGGTTCAACCACGCCGAGCGTCGCCTGACGCTCGGTTTCCGCGGTCACGGCGTCGAGTTTCGCGCCGGCCGCTACGAGGCGCTTGACATAATTGCGCGCAGTCTTCGCGTTCTTGATCACATGACTCGAGAGCAGGAAGTTCGGCAGGCTCACTTGCGTGCCCCACATCGGCGCAATGGGATAAAGACCTTCGGAGGACAGCCAAGCGAAACGCCGAAGCCCGAGATTCGTACCGTAGAAATCCCTCAAGATATCGTAGGTGATCTGGTCCTGGCGGTTCAGCGTGCTGCGATCGAATTGGTCCAGCTCATCGAAGAAACGCTGCGACTGCGCGTAATCCGCGTCGCGTTTCGCGACGCCGACGGCCGCGAGCTCGTCCGAATGGAAATCGAAGATCGTACCGTCCGCGACGCCGACCTCGGTGAACAGCTCCGGATTGTCGATCAGAAATTCGAGCGCCTGACGGTTCGCGAGCATATTGAGCGTAAACGGCTTGCCCCAGACCGTCCGATAGACACCATAGGCAACGAGCAGTCCCACGCCGAGCGCGATCCAGCCCGTCACGCGCCAGAATTTCTTCATGCGCGAACGCTAGCATGGATTCGTTGCCGCCGCTCGTGTTGCTAGGCGCTCACGCTGAACGACACCGTGCCGAGCTGTTCGACGCTGAGCTTCACGGAGTTGCCGATCGCGAGCGCCTCGACGACGACGCGGCCGCTTGAATACTTCAGATCACGAGCACGATCTTGCCGGCGCCGCCCTGTTGTACCAAGGCGTGGGCTTTGGCCGCGTCTTGCAGCGGCAGGCGCTGATTCACCGGTAGAACAAACTTGCCGTCGCGGACATCATCGGCAAACTCCCGGACCTTCGCGGCATCGGGACGAGCAAACACACGCGTGACCTTGACCGACGTATTGGTCGCGGCCAGGCCCTCGGGAATTACCGACGCATAGGCAAAGCTGCCGCCGTCCTTGACGCGGGCAAACAGCTTCGCCGCGGTCTCGCCACCGACGGTGTCGAGCACACCGTCGACCTCGCCAAGGTTCGCGATCGCGTGCTCGTCGTCGATGGCGAGCGTTGCCAAAGCCCCGAGCGTTGACGCAGCCGCCAACTGCGGTCCACGCACGCCCGCAATGACCCGCACACCCAGCTTCAAGCACGCGTGCACGGTGGCGCGACCGACACTGCCGAGTGCTCCCGACACAATGAACGTCTGACCCCGTTCCGGGCGCCCGGCGACCCGGACCAGTTGATCGCCGGTCAATACTACGAGCGGGATGGCCGCCGCATCGATCAGGTTCAAACCCTCGGGCACGTGCGTGACCACGGCGCCGCTCACGGCGACCAATTCCGCATAGGTCGCCTCGGCCAGCGCCATGACGCGATCACCGGGCTTGAACGTCCGCACCTCGGGGCCGACCGCACGCACGGTACCGCTCACGTCCTTGCCGAGTATCGCCGGCAGCACCAAGGGGAAATCTTTTTGGCGTGCACCTGAGCGCACCTTCCAATCGATCGGGTTGACGCTCGTGGCCGCTGCTTCGATGAGCACTGCATCGGGGCTGAGCGCGGGCTCGGGTGCATCGAGCTCATATTTTAGATTCTCGGGTCCGCCGTATGCATATAAACGAACAGCTTTCATCGGTTCCTCCAGGGCTGGCGCCGCGCACGACTCGGCTGGCGCGAAGCGACGATTCTAGCGGGCCGCAGGCTTTGATGCGGCGCGACTTTTCTTTCTTGCACTGGAGCCGAAAACGCCGCGAGCGCACGAGCGCACGAGCGACCCTCTGCGGGCGTTGCTGGACGATCTGTTGGATATTTCGCGCATTACGCGCGGGGTCTTCACGCTCAAGAAGCAGGATGTCGATCTGGCATCGGAATTGAACCTGCGATGCTCGACAAGGTCTTTGAAATGTTGTCGCAAATCGATCCCGACCAGGAGCGCACCGAAGGCGGCCTGGGAGTCGGCTTGGCGTTGGTCAAAGGCCTGGTGGAATTGCATGCATTCGTCAAGAAGTGTGGGGCGCATCCGTAACCCTCATTGCGGTGACCGGTTGGGGCCAAACGGAAGATCGACGCAGATCCAAACCCGCGGGCTTCGATCATCACTTTACCAAACCCGTGGATATCACCGAACTGGAACAACTCATCGATTCGGGAGCGCGGAAAACTCCATGAGCGGCAATGCCCCATGACATGCTCGCTTGCAGGGAATTTGCCGGTTTCGGCCGCGAGTGCCTGTAGGAAGCCACCGTGAGCGCCTGTTCGCAAGGTGAATGCTGCGGCATTTCGGATTATTCTGACGCTCACGATGTCCCTGGGCGTAAGAGGTAAGCGGCTCTTGGTGGTGCCGAAAAGAGTTTGGAGCTTTACGCCGCTGCGCGCGTGGCTTCGCCGACTGGTCGTGACCGATCGGTCGCCGACCGATGCCAGTCCACTCGACGACGAGTTTACCGAACGCGAACGGGCACAAGTGACTTTGGATTCCATCGGCGATGCCGTGGCGAGCACCGACTTTCGCGGCGAGGTCGTCTACCTCAATAAGGCGGCCGAGCGCCTGACCGGCTACGACCAAACCGAGGCAACCCACCTCCCCGTCGCGGAAGTGTTTCGTCTGGTCAATGCCAGTACTGGCGCCGCGGTCAACAATCCCACCGCCGAATCGATCATCGACAATGAAAAGCGCTTTGCGCCGGATAACTCCATCTTGGTGCGCCGCGACGGAACCAAGGTGCCCGTGGAAGTCTCCTCGACCCCCATTCACGATCGCCACGGCGGCGTCGTGGGCGCGGTGATCGTCGCGCGCGACATCACGGCGGCGCGCGAACTCTCGGAGCGACTCTCGCGCTTGGCTCTCTACGATCACCTCACGGGCTTGCCCAATCGGATTTTGTTCGCGGACCGACTCGATTACGCGATCAGCCGGGGCCTGCGCACCGGCAGCTCGTTTTGCTTGTTGTACATCGATCTCGACAACTTCAAAACCATCAACGACACCCTGGGCCACGAAGCGGGTGATCAGCTCCTGCGCAGCGCCGCTGAACGCTTGCAAGACTGCATACGCCAGTCCGACACGGTGAGTCGTCACGGGGGAGATGAGTTCGTCGCGCTGCTCATCGATTGCACCGACGTCGATGCGGGATTTCCCTGCGCATACAAAATTGTCGAGGCGCTGAGCGCGCCCTACGATCTCAATGGTCGGCAGGCGATTCTTTCGGCGAGCGTCGGGATCGCCGTGTTCCCGACGGATGCGACGGACCGGGAGGAGCTCATGCGGGCGGCGGACTTCGCGATGTACCGCGCCAAGTGTGCAGGTCGCAACGGCTTTCAACGCTATGACGGCAGCGCGCGGCTGCCCGAGCAAAGCGAGGATCGCCAGACCGCTATTCATCGCTCGATTTCCTGAAAGTCCGGGTTCGTCAGCGACCGCCACGCTCACATAGCCAGCTTCTCGAACGCGGCCACGTCCCCGTTCTTGAGCTCACGCCAGCGCGCCAAGACGGGCACCGTCTCGCCATTGAGTTCGGAGTACATCGCTTGCTCCTGCACGGTGGGCGCCGCGTCGCCGGTACCAACCAGCGCCCCGAGTGCCGCCAGCATATTGTTGAGTCGTACGGGGAAGTTCAGCGCATCCTCCGACGCGTGCGAGCGCGGCTGGATCAGAATCTCCTCGATCTCGGTCAGCTTCGCGTCGAGCGCGTCGCCGGCCGCCGCAACCTTCGCAGCTTGCGGTCCGGTGGCCGCCTTCTTGGCCGCCATGATCTTGACGCGCGTGGCGCGGATGTCGAGCACGGCGTCATGCACGTCGGTCAACAGCGCATTGATCGCGGAATGCAGCGCGAACTGCTGGGCCAATTCCTCGGGCGTGGCCGTGCCGCGCGGATCCGGCAGGATCTCGAGCGGCTGAATCTGACTGGCGCCATCGACGGTCAGCCTGACTTGATAATGACCCGGCAGTACCTTCGGACCCGCGACGCTACCGGCCCACAGGGGCGCGCCCTTGATGGCGAGCGCCTTCTCGGTGCGCAAGTCCCAGACGAAGCTGTTGAAGCCGGCGAGGTGGGATACTTTGGCCGGCTTCGGCCCCCCCTCCTCCTCGTCTTCGTCCTCGAGCTCGGCTTTGGACTCGTCCTCGCCCGGACTCTTGGCGTCTTCGGCTTCCGGGAAATGCCGGATCAGCTTGCCGCTGGCGTCGAGAATGTCGAGGCTGATGCGCGCATCGAGCGGGTCGGTCTTGTCCTTGTCCTTTTTGTCGGCATCCTTGTCGGCGTCCTTGGCCGGACGCGGTTTGCCGATCTGCGCCGACAAAGTGTAGCTGATCACCGCGCCGCCCGGCGGGTTGGCGCCACCGAAATAGCGCAGTTCGCCGCCGCGTCCGCCGAACACCGTATGGTTGGCGCTGGCCGGCTTGAATAAATGCGCGGTCTCACTCGGAATCGTCGGCGCCCACTGCCGCACCGGCGAGAGATCGTCGACGATCCAGAAAGCGCGGCCGTGGGTGGCAACGGCCAGGCTGTCGCCATGGACCACGAGGTCATGCACCGGCACGACGGGCAGATTCAGTTGCAAGCTCTGCCAGTGCGCGCCGTCGTCGTAGGACATCATGATGCCGGCCTCGGTGCCCGCATAGAGCAGACCCGAACGGGCCGGATCGCGCCTGATCACATGCAGATAGGCATTCTGGGCGAGTCCAGCGCTGATCGGCGTCCAGCTCTTGCCATAGTCCTCGGTACGAAAGGCGTAGGGCTTGAAGTCGTCGAGACGATGGCGGTCGGCTGCGACATAGGCCGTGCCCGGCTTGTCGGGATCGGGCTCGATGCTTTGCACGGTCGCAAAATCTGGTAAGCCCTTGGGCGTCACATTGCTCCAATGGGCCCCGCCATCCTGCGTGACATGCACGAGCCCATCGTCGCTGCCGACCCAGATCAGATCCGGGGTTTTGGGCGATTCGGCGATGGCGAAAATAGTGTCATAGGTCTCGACGCTGGTATTGTCCTTGGTCAGCGGGCCGCCCGAAGACTGCTGCTTGGATTTGTCGTTGCGCGTCAGATCGGGCGAGATCACCGTCCAGCTGCGCCCCTGATCGAGCGAACGGAACAGTACCTGGGCCGCGAAATAGAGCGCATGCGGCTCGAATTTCGAGATCATGATCGGCGCGGTCCATTGGAAGCGGTATTTGAGGTTCTGCGCCGCCCAACCCATGGTATTGCGCGGCCAGGGCGTGATCTGGATGCTCTGGCCGGTGCGTCGGTCGTAGCGGGTCAGCTCGGCGTCATAACCGCCGCCATAGACGATATTGGCATCGGCGGGATCTGGAATGATGAAGCCACTCTCACCGCCGCCGACCGGGTTCCAATCCTCGATGCCGACGCCACCCGAGCGGCCGGCGGTTGCGATCGAAATGCTGGAATTGTCCTGCTGGTCGCCGTAGAGACGGAACGGGAATTCATTGTCCGCAGCAATGTGATAGAACTGGGCGGTCGGCTGGTTCATCTCCGAGGTCCAGGTCTCGCCGCCGTCGACCGAGACATTGGCGCCGCCGTCATTGCCTTCGATCATCCGTTTGGAATTGGTCGGATCGATCCACAATTCGTGATTGTCGCCGTGCTGGGTCTTCAGCGTCTTGAAGCTCTTGCCGCCGTCGCTCGAGCGATACAACGAGGTGTTGAGGACATAGACGGTCTTGGCATCCTTCGGGTCGGCGAAGACCGTATTGAAATACCAGGCGCGCTGCTTGATGCTGTTCTTGTCGCTGATCAGCGCCCAGGTTTCGCCGCCGTCATCGGTGCGGAACAGACCGCCGTTCTTGGCCTCGATCATCGCATAGACGATTTTGGGGTCGGGAGTCGGAGCGACATTGACGCGGCCGAGTATGCCCGCGGGCAATCCGCCGCCGCTCAAGCGACGCCAATGCTCGCCGCCGTCGAAGGACTTATAGAGGCCGCCGCCCGGCCCGCCGCTTTCCATGATCCAGGGCTTGCGATATGCCTGCCATAGGCCGGCGTAGAGAATTTTGGGATTGCCGGGATCGAAGGCGACATCCGAAGCACCGGTCTTGGCGTCGACGTAAAGCACCTTCTTCCAATGAGCGCCGCCGTCGGTCGAGCGGAACACACCGCGCTCCGGATTGTCGCCGAAGGGGTGACCGAGTGCCGCCACCAGCACGATGTCGGGGTCGGAGGGGTCGACGATGATTCGGCCGATCACCTGGGTGTCGCGCAGGCCGATGAAATGCCAGCTCTTGCCGGCGTCCGTGGATTTATAGAGCCCGTTGCCGGTGGCGACATTGCCGCGAATATTGATCTCGCCGGTACCGACATAAATAGTCTTCGGATCGGACGGCGCCACGGCGACGGCGCCGACCGCGGGCGATGCCTCGGGGAAATCGTCCCAAAGCGGCTTCCAACTGGTGCCGCCATCGATGGTCTTCCACAATCCGCCCGTGGCGGCGCCGAAGTAATACGTATCGGGCTCGCTGATCACGCCCGCGACGCCCGTGGCGCGGCCACCGCGGAAGGGACCCACGAGCCGGTAGTTCAGTCCCTCGAGCGGCGATTGCGCGGCCGCATCGCTGGAATCAACAGGCGTTGGCGCGGGATCGGCCGCGAGAGCCGGCGCCGCCATGAGGACAAGAATGAGGGTCAGGGCGCACGATGCAGACACTAGGTTCTCCCGATTGTTATTGATCGAGGCTAGCGTCGGCGCGCACCCCTGTCCAGTGCGTCCAATGCCGCGGGCTGGAGAGCCGACCGTTGCCGATCGAGGCGGAATAGTTCTTGGATGTCCTTCGCCCGATACGAGTTCTTGGTGAATCACTGCGCGCGACGGGATTCGTCATGGCCGCTCACCGAGATAGATTTACTCTCGCCAGGTCGATGAGTTCGCCGGCTCTTCCATCGAGCACCGCCCGCATCATGAACAGGCCGAATTTGTGCGCCTCCTCGAGGGTGGTGACCGGCGGCATGACCAATTCCTGTCGGACACTGACCACGTCCACGAGCACGGGCCCGGGGCATTCCAAGGCTGCCACGATCGCAGCCCGCAAGTCCTGCGGCTTCTCGACGCGGATGCCCTTGATCCCCATGGCCTCGGCCATTGCCGCGAAATTGGGGTTCTTCAGATCGCATCCGATATCCGGAAATCCGCCGGCTTTCATCTCGATCTCGACGAAGCCGAGCGTGCCGTTGTTGAGCACGATCACTTTGACCGGCAATTCTTGTTGCAAGAGCGTCACGAACTCACCCATCATCATCGTAAACCCGCCGTCTCCAGACAAGGAAATCACTTGACGGCCCGGGAAGGCGCATTGCGCACCGATGGCGTGCAGCATGGCATTCGCCATCGAGCCGTGATTGAAAGATCCCACGATTCGGCGCCGACCGTTGACCTTGAGATATCTTGCCGTCCATGCGATCGGCGTCCCGACATCACAGGTGAACACCGCGTCGTCACTGGCCAACTCGCTGACCAGACGGGTCACATATTGCGGGTGGATTTGCTGCGAATGCGGATTGCTCTCTGCCAGACGGTCCAAGTCCGCGCGTGCGCGCTTGTAATCGGCGAGCGCGTCTTGTAGGTGACTGTCATCGGTCTTCTTCTCGAGCAGCGGCTGAATCGCAGTCAAAGTCGCCTGGACATCGCCAAGAATGCCCAGTTCGAGCGGACAGCGATTACCGAGTGCTTCCGGGCGGACGTCGATCTGCGCGATGCGCGCGTCCTCGGGAAAGAATTGACGGTACGGAAAGTCGGCTCCCAAGATCAACAACGCATCGCAGGTCTTCATCGCCTTGTACCCCGACGCGAAACCGACGAGCCCGGTCATGCCGACGTCGTAGGGATTTTCGTATTCAAGATGCTCCTTGCCTCGCAGCGTATGCACGATCGGCGCATTGAGTGCCGCTGCGATTGCCAGGACTTCCGTATGGGCGCCGGCACAGCCTGCACCGCAAAACAAAGTGACGCGCGATGCCTCGTTGAGCAGGTCGGCCAACGCGTGGAGCTGTTCCGGGGAAGGTGTCAGAGTGGCCTTCGCAGGTATCAGCCATTTGGGCGTTGGGCTCGCAGCGGGCTTGAGCGCGACGTCGCCGGGAATCACGACGACCGCAACACCGCGACGTGCGATCGCGACGCGAATCGCCCGGGTCAGAACTTGTGCCAACAGGCGCGGATCCGAGACCAACTCGACATAGTGACTGCAGTCCTTGAACAAGCTTTCGGGATGAGTCGCCTGAAAATAGTCGATGCCGATTTCGGTGCTCGGGATGTGCGCGGCGATGGCGAGGACCGGGACGCCACTGCGATGACAATCGAAGAGCCCATTGATCAGGTGCAGATTTCCGGGGCCGCAGCTGCCGGCGCAGACCGCGAGTTCGCCCGTCAGATGCGCTTCGGCGCCCGCTGCAAATGCAGCTCCCTCTTCGTGGCGCACATGGATCCACTCGATCGTCTTGTGACGGCGCAACGAGTCGGTGAACCCGTTCAGTGAGTCGCCCACCACGCCATAGACACGTTTGACGCCGGCCTGGATCAGAGTTTCCGTAATGAAGTCAGCGGATGTCTTGCTCATGAGGATGCTTCCTGTCGATGTTGGAGATGAGTTCGATGAGAAGTTCTGCAGCCCCAGGTGCGCCGCACGCGTGAACGTATGGAACAACACCAACGGCAAGACGACAAGTTTGGAACCACAAAACATGAAGCGCGGACTCACCGGCGGCGCAGCAGCGTCGGCGTCACGGCGGCTCGGGGTCCGGGTTCGCCCTGACACCGGACGGTCTGATCCTGACGAATAGTCACGTCGTCCACGGCGCACAGACCATTCGCAGTGAGACCACTCAGGGCGCCTCGGGCACGGCTGAGCTCATCGGTGCAGACTCCAACCGCGACGCATGAGGAATATCGACCTCTGTGGGAGTCCGCGTTGTGGTTCGTCCGCCCGGAAAATCGTTTCATCGCGACGAGTCCGGAAGCGGCTCCGCTGACCGTCGCGACCAGCATCCTGGCGATCTGTAAACAATCGCTCTCCAGCATCGTCGTTCTGCTTCCGGCGCAGTGTCACATCGTCCAGGACGCGGTCGTGACATCCGCAATCGAGCGCGCGTGTTTGCTGCTGCCGAGCCTTCGCGAAGGAATCATCACGCTTGGAATGCGGGACATCGAGGACGCGCCGGATGAGGACTATTTGATTCCCGATTCGGCCCGCAATGATCCGACCCTCGAGGTGCTGGGACTCGCACGTCGTCCGACCGTTTGGGTCGCGCGCCACCTGCGAGATGCCGGGGCGATGGTCGCCTCCGGTATCCTCGTCGGGTATGCCGGCGTATTCGCGGCTCACCTATCGAAGTATTGTCCCGGACTCGCGGCACAACTCGAACAAGCGAGCACCGCCGCGGCAGACACCGGAAACGAATGTGACGTGGCTTTGTTCAAGCTTCGGCGCCTGCCCCGGTTGGCACTGAGAGCGCTCGCCTGGCGGCCGCCGATTTTGAGGCAACGCGCCTTGTGCGTTTGGAGCAGTGGCTGGAACGGTCTTCGTTCGCCGCGGAATGCGAAAGCTCCGTGGCGCAGAACACTCACGCGCAGGGGCGCAACACCACCGACGTGACTGAACCGCGATGAGCGAGGCGCCGACGGCGGCGACCCGTGAGCACAGGGCCCGGTTCGATAACCAGACTCTGTGCGGCAATCGGGTTCACGGGTGAAGTCGTTTGCGGCCGTTCGATGTGCCAACCCTCCGTGGGCGACGCTGCAACCGCGAAGACCGGCAAACGTCCGCAGCGGTAGAGACGAGCAGACGGGCCCGCAACACCATGGGGCCAGCCGCGGAACGAGGCGGGCCGGCGCAAATCGTAGACATACGCGTCGGACGGGAGGCTCGCCAGCCAACCCCCTATTTCGTCGTCCCCGTCGCAGGCGGCGTAGGGGCGTAATGCCAAGGCACGTCGTCGTGCCCACACGGCACGCGCGGTGGTGGACAAATCCTGCAGCCAAGTGAGGGTCTGACCGCGATGCGCGTGTTCGTGCAGCGTCGCGATGAATCCTTCCAGAGTATCGCTCACGTGCAAGGTCACCTGCGGGTGGGGAAAAACACACCAGACGGGACCCGGCAACTCCTTGTTCCCCACTTCCGCAATCCAGCGCCGGCCGGCATCATCAATCGCCAGTGTCAGACAGGGTCGCAACACACTGCACGGTTCCTCGGGAAAGCAGCATCCGGTGAAGTCGATATGGCCTAGTTCAGTGTCCGCGAGACCGCAGCATGTCGCGAGTAAGGCCTTTATCGTCGGATTGATCAGACCGGGGTAAGCCGAGTCGAGAGTCTCTATGAGCTCTGGACGAAGGCCCGGCAGCGTTCGGACCGACAGCGCCTTGCCGCTGGTGTCGAGCCAGGGCGTCGATAGCAAGGGAGTCATCGTGTCAGGTGTTGACATGCTGAAATCCTCTCTAAAAGGCTCAAACTAAAAAGCCGTCTCCTGTTCGAGAAAAAAATGGTCTTCGCGGTCCAGAGAGACGCCCCTGTGACCGATGAAGCCGGAGGGGAATTTAGCGCAATTATTAATTTTTTCAAGGGGTGCCGTACCCGGGTGTTGCGGTGCATTTTGCACCGCAAAAGAGATGCACTCAGATCCGCAAGCGGTCGAGGAAGTCCGACAGGCCGTTAACGAACTCGGCTGCCTTCGCCTCGTCCTGCAGGACGTCCCAGTCTTCGACGATCCACGCTGTCTCTGCCGAGATTCCGTGCCTGGCAGCGCTGTTTCCCCGATCCGCCAATCGCCGTAAACGGCAGCCTCCACGGCATCGTTTGCGTTCGCTTGCATCCGCCGCCAGGCGCCGGGACTTTGACCAAGGAATTTTCGGAACAGCTTGTTGAAGTGCGCTTGATCGGCAAAGCCACATTCGGCTGCGATCCGGCAAAGTGACAAGCTCGTCGTGCGCAACAGTGCACTGGCACGTTGCACGCGCATACGGACGACATAGGTATGCGGTGTCTCGTTGAGACTTGCACGAAACGTCCGACAAAAGTGGTGCGGGCTCAGCTTCGCAAGAAGCGCCATATCGGCGATGCGAATGGGGTTGGCGAGATTTTCCTGGACGTACGACTCGAGGCGACGGACCTGCCAGCCGGCCAATCCACCGCGACTTCCCGTATGCGCACTCTCTGCGCTCTGTGCATTGCCCAGCCTCAAGTGGGCCATCCATTTCTCCAGGATGGCATCTGCTCGCCTGATCCTTTCTTCCGCAGGCGTTGACGCATCGCGTAGCGTCGTGCTTGCTTCGCGGATCAAGCCGGAATGCAAGAGCTTCGCCGAATGCAAGCCCGACTCGTGAGCCGTGGTCCGTCTAGCCACCGAGTTTGGGTGAACGGATTGAATCGTCATCGTAGATACCCTCTGTTAGAACTGGGATCACCTTACCGCGATCCGCGACGACTCCCGTGACCCGTTCAGCCTGGTTCGGGCTGCCTCTTTAGAGTGAGTCTGTTGCGGAGATTCGATTCGTTGCGAGGCAGACCGACGCGTGCGCGCGCGGCGACCGCTGGCTCGAAAGGGCCAGTTCGATCGAGCACCTCCGAGTCATTACACAAACCGCGCAGCGGCCATACTCTCGGGAAATGCAAAGACTATTCTCCATGTTCGCCGACGGAGCGGCGGGTGTGGGCCTGTTGATTCTACGATCAAGCGCCGGTGGTTCACTTTTCGTTTATGCGTTCACCCAAGCTCAGACCGGTTCCCCGGGTTGGCCGCTGTTCGGTGTCGGCGCGGTCGTCGTTCTCATTCTCATCGGCGCGTTGACCCCGGTCGCTTGCATCATCGGCGGTCTCATCGAGGCCTATTACATAAGCCATGACGCCGTGACAAGTGGGTCGCACTCGCTGTTTGCGCTCATGATGCTTTTGAGTCTTGCTCTGTTGGGACCAGGCGCGTACTCGATCGATGCAAAACTCTTCGGTCGGCGCTTGATCATTCCCGACGAAGATTGAGATCGATCCTCGCGACTCGGGGCACTCGCGACGAACAGCCCTTCCGAGGTAGATCTCTTTGGAACCGGGGCGGTGTTGCCGGCCCCCAAGAGGAACACATATTTTTGGCTCTGGTCGGTGCTCACGGCGCGATCGTCGATGAGAATCGCGGGGTACTCGCCGCTGCCGAGCAATTGCACACGAGCGAACAGGCCCGGGGTATACAAGCCTTCGGCATTCGACACGACGGCTCGCGCCCGAATCGTGCCGGTCGCCGGATTAACCTGGTTGTCGACGAAGTTCATGGCGCCGGCGTGCGGAAACCCGGTCTCGTTGGCCAGTCCGATCTTGACCGGGTTGTGCACCTCGCGAGAACTCGGCCGGGAGCCCGCTCTCGCCATGTCCGTGTAGCGCAAATAACTCTGCTCATCCGCGTCGAAGAACAGATAGATCGGATCGACCGAGACCAAGGTCGTGAGCAGTGTGCCGCCCTCGTTGCCGCCGGTGACGAGGTTGCCGCGTGTCACCTCCGCCCGCCCGACGCGTCCGTCGATGGGGCTCACGACCCGCGTGAAGCCCAGATTGATCGCAGCCGCCTCGAGCGAGGCGCGAGCGGCTACCAGGTTCGCCTTGGTCTGCGCGAAGGTACTGCGCCGCTCGTCGAGTTCCTCCTGCGAGACGGCGCCGCTGTCGCGCAGCCGCTGGACGCGGTCGAGCTCGATCTGCGCCAGCTCGAGCGCGGTTTTGTTGCGTTCGACCTCGGCCGCCGACCGATCATATTCGGCTTGGTAGGGTCTCGGATCGATCAGAAACAACAATTCGCCGCGTTTGACGAGAGCGCCTTCGGTGAACACGACGCGATCGATATACCCCGTGACCCGTGGCCGAATCCCGACGTTTTCCACCGCGTCGAAGCGGCCCGTGAATTCGTCCCAGTCGGTAACGCGTCGCTCGACGACCGCGGCGACGCTGACATCCGGAGGACTGGGAGGACCGCGCGTGGCATCCCCCGAACGGAGGCAGGCGCTGCAGGAGAGCATGACGGCGACCAGGGTCGCCGAGCTCAAACGTCCTTTGAAGAGTTCCATGTCATCTCCCGGGCCCACGTCGCTTCCACAGTAATCATCGCTGCGCCATTCTGCGAGAGCTTTGCTCGCCCGCATTGAAGCCTCGTGGGAGGGATTGGATCATCGTGCTGTAACGGCAGAGTCAAGACGCGGTTTTACCTCCGTTGACATGGACGATTTCGCCGCTCAGAAATGCAGCCCTGTCCGACGCCAGGAAAACAATTGCTTGGGCGATGTCCTCGGTACGTCCGAGCCGTGTCGGCGGCACGCCCTTGATCATGGCCGCCTTTCGCTCCTCGACGCCCGCAAGACGATTCAGGAGTGCGGCCAATGCCGCGCGGGAACTCCCGCATCGATTGAATGGGTGTGACGTTCGTTGTATCGACTTGCACCATTTGCCGGCGGCTCATAAGACGACGGCAGCCGCTCACACAGCGGCCACCGCTCCATGTACTCGGAGCAACTGCGTACAATGCGGCGTTGATGCCCCGCTGTTAGCCTGCGAACATCGTTCATGAGCCGAATCAACGTCCGGCGGGGACGCTCTCGTAAGAACGCGAGTTCGCACTGGCTACGGGGGCCGAAGATCAAGATCGAATCGTACTGTCCGATGCCGCGACACCTGAGGTTTGGACACCTCGTCGCGCATTCTCGCCGGTTGCTGCATGTCTTTGTTGGCGCCGCCGCAGTGGCTGCAATGGCGGCAGCCGTTGGCGCGCGCGTCCAGAATCTTGCGACTCCCTCGGAACCGGCCGTACCAGAGGTGACCATCGACCCGAGCATCGTTCGACTGCCGTTGATCGATGCCAACGACCTGCGCTTCACGCATATATCAGGGAACTCAGGGCTCTCGCAGACCCGGGTGACTCACATCGTGCAGGACAACCAGGGATTCATGTGGTTCGGCACCCAGTATGGCCTGAATCGCTATGACGGCTATAAATTCAAGGTCTTCAAGCACGAGGAGAACGATCCGAATAGTCTGAGCGGGGCTTATATTTCGTCGCTGTTCAAGGATCGCCTCGGCACGCTCTGGGTCGGCTGTGTCAATACGCTGGACAAATTCAATGCCGCGACCGACACCTTCTCTCACTATCGGATCGATACCCAGGATCCCAGCGGTCTCACCGTCACCATAACCCACATCAGCCAGGATCACGCAGGGAACCTGTGGCTTGCGAGTGTCAATGGCCTCTATAGATTGGACCCTGTGACCGGGCAGATCACGCGCTTCAGCCACGACCCCGCCAACCCCAGAAGTCTCAGCAGCAACGAGGTCAAATTCAGCGGCGAGGATCGCTCCCGGACGCTCTGGGTAGCAACCTCAGAGGGATTGGACTCGCTCGATCCGACCACCGGAATCGTCAACCTGCATGTGCCGCTGCATGAGTCTCGTGATGTGAGTTTTTTCGAGGATCGATTCGGCGTGTTCTGGATTACTTACGCGTCCGGCAATGGCCTCGCCGTCCTCGACCGTGTCGCCAAGCGCCTCACCCGCTACGCCTTCGCCGCAGGGGATCTCGGCGGTGCGCCGTTGACCGGCGTCATCGGAATGATTGAGGATCGGGGCGGCACGCTCTGGCTCGGAACGTTCTCCAACGGAATGCTCAAATTCGATCGCGAGCATCGCCAGTTCATTCGTTACCGGAATCATCCAGGCGACCCTCAGAGCATTTCGGAGGATCGCGTGACGACCGTCTACGAAGATAACGAGGGCAACATCTGGGAGGGACTGGGCGCGACGGAGCCGAATTTCTTTTCCGAAACACCCGCGATGTTCAGCACACTCCCGAACGAGTCGGCTTTCTCGAGTAACCTTGGCGAATCGCTGGTCAACTCGATCTTCGAGGATCGCGAGGGCTATCTCTGGATTGGAACCACGGGTGGGCTCAGTCGCTTGGACCGCAAAACGGGCGCATACAAGCGCTTCTCGATTCCGGGCGGAGGAATTGATTCCGACGTACTCGCGATCAACCAGGACGCGTCCGGCAGTCTTTGGCTGGGCACGTCCGGTCAGGGTCTCTATCGCTTCGACCCCACGACGGGTCGCATTCTCAAGGGTTACCGCCACCGCTCCGACGATCCGTCAAGCCTCAGCAATGACATCGTCGACCGTATCCTGATCGATCACGCCGGGGCCTTATGGGCGTCCACCGACGACGGCCTCGATCGCCTCGATCCCGCGACCCAACGGTTTACGACCTATCGACGCGAGCCGGGCAAATCATCCTACTTGGCAGTTGCGGAAGACTCTTCGGGCGTCCTGTGGCTCGGCGGTCGCACATCGGGCTTGGTGCGCTTCGATCCGCAAACACATCTTTTCTCGGTTTATCGACATGAAGCGAACGTACCTGGCACTTTGAGCGACAATCGCTTGAACGCGGTCTTTGTGGAGTCTTCCGGCATCGTCTGGGCCGGCACTCAAAATGGGCTGAACCGGGTTGACCCCCGAACCGGGGAAATCCGTGCTTACTATGAAAGGAATGGCCTGCCGAGCAATGCGATCAGCTGCATTCTGGGCGACTCGCATGGCAATCTCTGGATCAGCACGAACCAGGGCGTGTCGCGATTCAACCCGCAAACGGGGACATTCAATAATTACTCGGTCGCCGATGGTCTGCCGGGGTCGGACCTGACCGGCTGGGGGGCGTGCTCCAAGAGCTCCTCGGGGGAGATGTTCTTCGGCGGTTTCGCCGGCGCCACGGCGGTTCAACCCGACCGTGCCCGCGAGGATATTTACTCACCGCCCATTGTCTTGACCGACTTCGAGCTTTCCGGCACGTCCGTACGCCCTGGTACTGGTTCGGTGCTCAGCCGTTCGATCGACTTCACCGACCAGCTGACCCTGGCTCACAATCAAGACTTGTTCTCGCTGGAATTCTCCGCACTCAGTTTTCGAAGTCCCGTGACCAATCGCTACCGGTACATGCTCGTGGGGCTCGATCACGATTGGCACAACGTCCGCAGCGACCGACGATTGGCAAGCTATACGACGTTGGCGCCTGGCGCATACGACTTCCGAGTCGAGGGAGCCAGTGCCAGGGGACCCTGGAGTGAACCGGGCGCGTCGCTGCACATCACCATTTTGCCGCCGTGGTGGGAGACCTGGTGGCTGAGGACACTCGCCGGCGCGCTGCTGGTCCTGATCATCTTGGCCCTCTATTACTATCGTGTGCGACAGATTCGACAACAATTCGCCATGCGGCTCGTCGAGCGTCTCGAGGAGCGCACGCGGATCGCGCGGGATCTTCATGACACCTTCTTCCAGGGGATCCAAGGCTTGTTGTTGCGGTTCAATACGGCGCTATCGATGTTGGACAAGGACGGACCCGCGGCGCGTGGGATTTTTCGTGAAACTCTCGAAACATCGGATCGGGTCATGCTCGAGGGGCGAGATTTCATGATCGATCTGCGGGCGGGCGTGAGTCAGGAAACGGACCTCGCCGGCGCCCTATCGGTCGTCGGCGACGACCTGAAAAAGGATCATGCCGCGGAGCTGCGAGTGACCGTCATCGGTGATCCGCGGCCCCTGCACCCCCTGGTTTTCGAGCAGTTGCGCCGATTGGGCCGAGAAGCTCTTTCGAACGCGTTCCGGCACGCGCAGGCGAAGACCATCGAAGTGGATTTGCATTACGAGCGCAATCAACTACGCCTCCGGGTTCGCGATGATGGGATGGGCATAGCCCCCGACGTTCTCAGCCGCGGGTCCCGGGTCGGGCACTGGGGGCTGCCCGGCATGCGAGAGCGTGCGAAAGCGCTTGGCGGACAGCTCGATATCTGGAGTCGCGCGAACGCGGGCTCAGAGATCGATTTGCGGATCCCGGCTGCCGTCGCCTATGCACCGAACTCGAAACATGCGAGATACGGATGGCTCAGATGGGTGACGGGTAAAGCCGGAAGATCCAGCGTCGATGACGTCTGAGAATGGTTCAAGCCTGTCAATCGCGGGGCGCCCACATGAGAATCATCGCGCTCAACACCACGGTGAACCAGGGCCTGCGGTGTCCGCGTCCGCGATGCAATGCACCGACCCGAACGCGATCGTGGCCTGCGCGAGATCATCGAGGCGTCGCCGACCGGCGAGCGCCAAGGCGACCCGAATGACGCCTGCATGAGTCACCGCGACTACGGTCGTGGTCTTCGTTTCGCGCATCCGTTCGAGCCAACGCTCCCAGCGAGCGGCAATGCTCACGGCGTTTTCACCATCGCCCGGCCGGTACGTCCACAGGTCCAGCGACCAACGGTCGAGTTCCTCGCGCGAAATGGCCTGCCAGGGCCGGCCCTCCCAAGTGCCGAAATCCATTTCGATGAGCTCATCCGCGACTTGGGCGGTGCCGGGGGCTGCGAGCGCGTTTGCGAAATTCGCACAGCGCGCGAGCGGACTCGTGACGATCGGCGCCTGTTGCCAGATCTCAGGCGGGATTCGCTCCCTGACCTCGACGAGCGTCCGCGCCGACTCGGCGGAGTCGACGCTGAGATCGAGGCGTCCATAGCAGACTCCGTCGGCATGCTCGGGTTTGGGATGACGAATGAGATAGAGTTTCATCCCATGTCTCCGCCCGGGACTCAAGCCCGCGTCGGCGCAAGCGCGGCCAGCGCGGCCAGCAGAAACGCGAGCTCGGACAGCTGTTGCACCGCGCCGAGACAATCTCCCGTGTAGCCGCCGATCCGTCCGCGGATATAGGCGCCCGCGCCCACGGCCGTTAGCAGCGCGGCGAGGCTCGCCACGACAAGGACACGGGTTTCTTGGGCGTAGGCAAGACCCTCGCAATAGATCGCAAACGGAGCGACCAGCAGCGAACCCAATAGTCCGCTCAGGACCCACCCGCGTCCCCTCAAGGTGTTCGCCAGCGGTTTCGCCTTGGCGTCCGCCTCGATCCGGACATAGGGCAAAGCCCAAATCAGCCCGCAGGCGCACCAACGGCTCAGCATATGGGCGCTGACGACGAGCAGCGGAAACGCAGCGCCTGGCAGGCTGAGGAGTGTCGTCCACTTCAATCCCAGCATGACGGCAATGCCAAGGGCGCCGTAGGCGCCGATGCGCGAGTCCTTCATGATGGCGAGGACGCGATCCGCGCTCACGCCACCGCCGAATCCATCGCAGCTGTCCGCGAATCCGTCCTCGTGAAAGGCACCGGTCACGAGCAGCGAGACGGCGAGCATGAGGCCGACCGCAACCGTGGCGGGCAACCAGCGACCGGCCAGCCACCAGACCCCGACATTGATGCCGCCGACGATCGCGCCGACGGCAGGAAAGTAGCGTGCCGATTGCGATAACCAATCGGCTCGGAAGTCGCGAAATGCCGGAGTCGGCAGCCTCGTCAGGAACTGCGTCGCGACCGATAACAGCACGAACTCATGGCCGATGCCAGACAGCAGCCGAGCGCCGACACCGCCCCGACCCGGACCCGACGGTGCCGCGACGTCACCCATCCTTCTGGCTGACACCCGCGCCTTCGAACGTCGCCATTTCGGTGAACAGTCGCACGGCGGCACGCACGACGGACAGCGCAATCGCCGCGCCACTACCCTCGCCGAGGCGCATGCCGAGATCGAGCACGGGCCGCGCCTCGAGGTGCGCGAGCAACGCGCGATGCGCGTGTTCGGCCGAACAATGGCCGAAGACGCAGTAATCCAAGACCAAAGGATCGATGCGTGCAGCGAGCAGGGCCGCGACCGACACGGTAAAACCGTCGACGAGGAGTAGCACCTGTCGAGACGACGCGTGCAGGAATGCGCCCACGAGCATGGCGATCTCGTAACCGCCGTACTCGACGAGCAGTTCCAACGGATCGGTCGGCGCTGCGCGCCGCGCGAGCGCCGAGGCGAGAATTGCGCGTTTTCTTTCCAGCCCCGCATCGTCGAGTCCCGTGCCACGACCCACACAATCAGCAAGCGGGACGCCGGTCAGCGCATGCATCAACAGCGCCGCGGACGCGGTATTGCCGATACCCATTTCACCGAGCAGCAGTAGATTGCTTGCGCTCGGCACGACTCGATCGATGACCGCGCGCGCCCGCGCGAACGCTTCCAGGCATTCATCGCGCGTCATCGCTGCCTCGGTTACAAAATCGCGGGTGCTACGCCGAATCTTGGCGTCGAGCAGACGCGGGTGAGGATCCAATTCGGCATCGACGCCGGCGTCGACGATCCAAAGATCCGCTCCCTCGAGCCTTGCCAGCACACTGATCGCAGCGCCGCCCGTCAGGAAGTTCTTGACCATTTGTTCGGTCACGGCGCGCGGGTAGGCGCTCACTCCGCGAGTCGCGATGCCATGGTCCGCTGCAAAGACGATGGCGACGGGTTCGACAATCGTCGGTCGGAGCGTCCGCTGGACTGCGCAGACCCGAACCGCGAGCGGCTCCAATCGGCCGAGAGCACCCAAGGGCTTCGTCAATGAATCGACGCGCCGTCGAGCCTGCGCGTGGACCAAGGGATCCGGCGCGGGTATCGCGGCAAAACCCAAATCAGCGGGCGACGTCAAACACGTGCTGCGGCGGGTGCTCACGGCCGTGGAGGCAAGCATTGCAGTATTGATGTGCGATCCCCTGGCTAAAGAGCGGATGTGTCTTAAGAGGGCGACCTTTGGAACGTCCGGAGTGGATTCCAAAAGAAGCCGTCGGGCGGAACTCTGACTAGGAAATGGCCTTTGCGAGGGTCACCGACTTCCCGTTTCACCCATTGGCACCGTGGCCAACGGACTCCTGAACGCCGCAGTAGTCTGCTCGCGATCGGCTTTGCGGTCAACGTCGCCCTCACGAAGCCGCCGAAAAGGTACGATAGCGCCATGAGTGATTTCACCCGCGACGAGATCGATGCCGTGTATCGGCTCCTGGCGGCACGGCGCGACATGCGGCATTTTTTAAGTGATCCGTTGGACTCCGCTCTGCTCGGGCGCTTGCTCGCGGCAGCGCATCTCGCCCCGAGTGTTGGCCTCATGCAGCCGTGGCGATTCATTCATATCTGCGATCGCGCGCTACGGACGCGCATTCATGCGCTCGTGGAACAGGAACGAGTGCGGACCGCGCAGGCCCTCGGCGAGCGCGACCAAGAGTTCATGCGCCTCAAGGTCGAAGGCATACTTGAATGCGGCGCGCTCCTGGTCGCCGGTTTGGCTCCGGATCGCGACAAGCACGTTTTCGGACGCCGGACGATGCCGGAGATGGATTTGGCATCGGTGGCATGCGCCATTCAAAATCTCTGGCTGGCCGCGCGCGCCGAAGGAGTCGGCATGGGCTGGGTCTCGCTGTTCGAGCCCGAAGCCTTGCGCGAACTCTTGCGGATGCCGATCGGCAGCCGACCCGTCGCGGTGCTGTGCCTAGGATACGTGAGCGAATTCTATCCGCGCCCGATGCTCGAAATTTCGGCATGGGCGCAACGCTGCAGCCTCAAGACGCTCGTGCACATCGATCATTGGTCCGAACCGCCCGAGCTCGGCGCATCGCTATCCTAAGCACGCATGACATCGATCAAACCGTTTGCGATCGGGCAGATCACACCACAAAGACATGCAAAGCATGCCTGATCGATACAAGAGCGCGAAGTGCATTTGCCGAATAATTGGCCATGCATCGCGCTCTCGTTGCCGACCGTCAC
>Ga0209208_10000589_pt1 | contig 47843 bp, 26 predicted proteins | sample S1TSphfallax_3_FD_187694 | JGI IMG/M metagenome (GOLD analysis project Ga0209208, IMG submission 187694) | Host-associated microbial communities from peat moss isolated from Minnesota, USA - S1T2_Fd - Sphagnum fallax MG (SPAdes) (version 2) | ecosystem: Host-associated > Plants > Peat moss >...
TTTCCTTTCCCCGTTTCTCTTTTGCACTTGACAAACTCCTATGATATTACTAGAGACTCTCAAGCTCTAGTTCTAGAGACTTTCTAGCTCTAGATCTCTTTCAACTTTCTCACCAAACAACCTAAGATCTAATACCATGTTAACAAATAGGAGATCTACTCAAGTGCAAACATAAATCTTTATTGAAAGGAAACTACAACATAATACTCACAACACAAAACACAACATCAAAAACTCTCCAAGGTTTTTGTCACGAGAAATACACAAACTTGTGTAATGAAGAAAAGAGAAACAAACCATCAACACCAAGGTATTTAACTGAAGGACCAAACCACAAATAACCAAACTAAAATAAGTAACGAAAGTAATTCAACCTTGTGAAAGTAACCTAGTTACTTTCCTACTCCAGTAACTAATGAAACCTAACTAGTTGAGCTTGAATTCTCAACATCACCTACCCTACTCTTCTTCCAAATTTCCACATTATGTTTATAACCCTTCTAAATTTCTCTCTCCTTATCCAATTCCTCCTATAACATTGCCTTCTCCCCTACAACTAATCTATTTTTCAAAGTATTCACCTCCAAAATCAAATTCCCCATATTCAAATTAACAATTGTGATGGTTTGAAATAATTCAATTGTTTTATCTACTTTCATTACTTTTGTAGCTACCTCCTCCACAGACTTTGGTGTACTCGTCTATGCTCTAAAATTTTCATATCTTTTCTAGATGATCCGAACTCCTCCACCATTTTTCTCCCCATTTCAAATTCAAATGGGAATCCCTCTGCCAATTATGGTTTACTAAGTGGTACCTCTAGTTTTGTTAATCTGAACTTTTTAAAAACATATTGTGTGGCCATTCCCTCCATCTATAGTTCAATAACTTATACACTTTCCTATGTTTATTGTTGTTGTTATTGCAAATGTTGTGGATTTGCAATGGTCTCCATCCAAGTTTCATATACATTTGCATCTAAATGCAAATACTCTTCACCCTCTGAAAATTTTGTGTCATGTTCCTTCTTAACTTCCTGGCTCTACTCCTTCAATTGTCTTTCTTGTGAAGATGCCATCCATCGTACTTCAGGCCTCTATTCCCTAAGTTGTATTTCCTATGGAACTAACATTTGTGGTATTTTTTCAGTTTATTTGGTTGCATGTGCCATTATTGGCATCACCTTTACCACTGTTGGCACTATAAATAATTCCAATCTACCCCTCAACATTTTTTTGTGCCCTTAGATTTGTGCTCTCCTATTCCTTCTTCACTTTAAACCTAAGGCTCACCTTTCTTCAACCTTGTTCTTCCTTTTAAAAGCATTTCTTGGAGAGTTTATTGCAACTTTCTTTCTATTCTCCAATGTTATCTGCATCTCCTCCCTAGTTTTTAAAACCTTGGTTGTTGGTTTTGATGGATTCTCCTTTTGATGCACAAACAAGTACTAAAAGATCTTTGCCAATACCAATGTAGACTAACAAGTATCCTTATCCCCTTTATTTTCCCTAACATACTTATACCATCGTTTTAGCTCACTACATAGACTATTGAATATAATTTGTGCCCAATCTAACTATTGAACTTATTTTGCCCTCATAATTGTTATGGCATTCTTGTTGCTAGAATATTGAACTTTCTCCTTCTAATAATTGACAAATATTATGGTAGGATTTCCAACAAAATATGGCAAACTTAAACTTTTTGTATTCCATTGATTTGCAAATGAATTTATAAGAACAAGTTTACAACCTTGTAATGCCTAGATTGCTAATGTTTTACTGATGTGCCCTTTCAAGTATTTTATATACCCTTCTACACATACTCCAAAGACATCTACAATTAGTTATTAAAAAATTCCAACATAACACCAGGTTTTGGTGTTTTTTAACCCACTAGCAACAATGTAACCAACCCTGCTTTAGAAGCCTAGTTTTCTTCCTCAACAATATCCTTCCAATTCTCCATTCACTTAACATTTTCATCATAATTTTGTTTCATCTATGTTCACATGAATCACTCAAGGTCTGGAATTTTTATACCTTTCTCCAGTAGTGTAATTCAATCTAGTATTGTGTGTTTTCTCCTCATTACAATTTCTGATTTTTGCCACTCCATCTCCATCGCCCTTTGTTGTGCTTCTAACGTCACTTGCACCTTTGTGTCTTGCTATACTTCCACTTGCACTTTTGTGGATAACTGTTGTTTCACTGCAACAACATTCTCCTCCCCTACATCCTTTTGCACCATCTACACCTCCACAAAATGTTGTTCCACAACTTTGTCTTCCTTTGATTCTTCAATGAACGTTGGAACTACTAATGTAGCTCCTAGCCTTGTCTACTTTTTTACATGCCAACATTGTTTACTTTTGTGTAAAAACTCAACTATAGATGTTTCGATTGTATCTATGTCTTGAATTATCATATGTGCAAACTATATCTTCTCCTTATATGCCTTCCCTTCTACACATTCCAAAGATGATGATGAATGCAATGGTGACCTTATAGTAAACAACTGAATATTCAACACACCTTCCTTTTTTTACTCTTCTCAACTCCTCTTCTAGATCTATTCTTCTCAACAATTCCACTTCCACCTCATCTCTTTATCTATGCTCACTCCTTTGCACTTCCTTTTCCCTTACTATTATCTGTAGTTTCTCAATGGCACTTTCTACATTCATGTTGTTGTGAACTTCGAAACTTCAAAAACACATACAACTTCGAACAACAAACGTAATCTCCTTTTGACAGTTACCCCATTTTTTTTCGTCCTTGAACATCCTACCCAATGCATTCATTTTTTTACCTGCTTGACCTTTTTCAATTAACACATGATCTTCAAAATTAATATGGCCCATCACTACAAGTTTATTTGTCTCTTGTACTACCACACGGAAACATTTCATGTCATCATTATGAATGGACATTGCAAATATCATCTTTTGATTACTCCACATCTCTAATCTCCCTTCATTAATTGTACTAACTCCACCTTGTTCACCCTATACACCTTCTATTGATTATGTCCATTTCTCCAATGATTATGTCAACTCATCTATTGACTATGGCAACACATCTATTGATTGTATCGACTTTTCTACTAATTGTGGCAACACATCATATCGATTGTGTGAATATGCTTGGGGATTGGGCAAATACTACTACTAATCAAGTCAATACTCCTAACATATCATCTTCAAATCTTTGGATCTTGAATCCCTCACTTCTACAATTATTGCTCATGGATTTGATATTTATTTGCAAATTGAAAATCAACATTGTGTTCACCATAGGATCTTGGATCTATTTTTCATCTGTGATTTTTGTGTCTCACAATCTTCATCATCCTCCTGTGTATCATAATTTTTTACTTGAACTCCACTTGCACTTTGTTCCCAATATATTTTTGAACTTCATATTCCATGTACTTATAAGGTTTGAGCTTATTGACTTTGATCGACATAGGGTTAGTTTCAAATTTTTCAATGGTCACCAATAACATAGTGTTATTTGGTAACACATGTTGTATTCTATACGGTTCGAACCAGTTTTTAGTAAACCTCCTTAGGTGTGACTTATTCCGGTTTGGAAACCACAGAACATAATCATCAAAATTAAACTATTTTTCTAAATTTTTTTATTGACTCTGTAATGTTCTATTCCATTGCTAAATTCCTATAGTTTTTATAGCATGCATTCTAGCTTCTTGTAACTTCTTGAGCTTTATAATTCTACTAGTTAAAACTCTCACTAAAATACTATCTTTCTCATTTCCACCAACAATAAGAACTATGTATTTTTTGGGCATCAATGCATGTAATCCATACACTAATTGATACGGTGTATATCTTGTTGTCATTTGGTATGTAGTTCTATATGAAAATAACACTATAAATAGATGCTCATCCCAATCTGTTTTATTTTCACTGACTAACTTGGTCAATGGTGTCTTAAGTAATTTCTTAGTAGACTCAGCCTATCCATTCCCTTAAGGATAATAAGTTGTAGAACTCACATGTTTTAATAAAAAATTATCTGTCAGATACTTGATGGCATCATTAATGAAATGAACTCCTTGATTTGTGACTATAGTCAAAGGACATCCAAACCTAATCAATATGCATTCATACAAAAATTTTGCTATGATGACTGCAATATTAGTTTTTAATGTTCTTGCTTCCACCCACTTGGTAGCATAATTTGTGGCAATAATAATATATTTATTCCATGTATATCTTCCTATTGGCTTAATTGGCCCCACAAGTCAAGACCCCATTTCATAAATGGTTCCTCTAGAAGACTTGTGACTAGTTTTGCAAGACGTTGAGTTGCCAATCCCCTTGTTTTTTGACATGCATAAGAAGATTTGTAGTAATTGTGCACATTTTTGTACATAGTTGGCCACCAATATCCAACATCCAATATTTTCCTCTACGTTATTTAAGTTGCAAAATGCCTTCTTAATGGTCCTTCATGGAGTTCTTTCATCACCATTTATGTTTTTGTTATTGTCAAACATCATCGTAGTCTATTGTCTTGGCCCATTTATATAACTACCATTATGTAGTGTAAAAGGTTTTGCTCTTCTGACTAATCTCTACTTCTATTGTATCATTAACATGCCTTGAATTTGTCCTATTCTCAAAAATTCTTTGACATCAATAAGTCATTTTGGCTTCATGTAAAACAAACTTGCATCTCTGGTTTGATCAAGCACACCTATGGGTTCTGTAACATTTGGTAATCTTAACAATGCATTTGTAACTACATGAGTTCTACATGGTTTATACACTACTATAAAATCATATTCTACGAACAATAACAGTCATCTAACTATTCACCCTCAAACCTATGGTTTGTTGACCAAATAGACTAATGTCATATGATTTACATAAAAGACAAACTTATTATCTAGCAAATAATGTTTGAACTTGTGCAAAACAAAAACCATTACTAAAGCCTCTCTTTTTGTTGTGTTATATTTTTGTTCTAATCAATTCAAAAACCTAGAAGCATACACAATTGGTTAATTTGGAAAGTGTGTTTTTGGATGGGTTTCTTGTCCAGTATGCATACCTTTCAAGTTTGATTAGTGAACACCTATTCGAAGTGTTAAATGGTGATTAAGTGACAAACTTAAAAGCAATGGTGATTCGTTGACAAACTTAAAAGCAATGGTGATGATGTGGATTGATGACCACCTTGTTCAAGGTGTGTGGGTTGAGAAGTGGCAATTATTCAAGTTATAGACAGGACCATCATGCATCAAGATGGTGAAGTATATCTATTAATTGGGGGTTGGTTGAATACCATGATAATAGACTATAAAGGCGATATCCACCTGCCACTAAACTTGTGGAAAACATGGCAACTTCAACAAAGGAATTATAAGAATTCAATAGAGAAAAGGATGAAGTTGCCCACACAACTAACACTTCAAGATATTCTTACCTTTGGAGGTTGTATGATTTATATGGCTTCAACTTGTGTCAGGACTTGACATACGATGTCATGCATCTTTGGCATTGTGGATATTTAAGAAGTTTGTTCACATGCTTGTGAAATATGTTGAAAGGAATGGGAAGATGTAAGACTTAGAAGTTGCAATGAAAAGTATGAAAAAGTCAAGACCTATAGGACTTCGGGCCAAGTGGTTGAGGAGCATAAACTCATTGGGTAGAGGAGTATTAGATTTTCATCATGTGGTGTTTGCCACATGTTGGACCATCTTAATCTTGGTCTAGATTTCATTTTAGGTGGGATAGGTGTGATCCTTTTAAAGATTGGATGGTTATTTTACATGCATAACTAGAATTATGGTTAGACCACTTAGAGCATGGCAAATTCATGGGAGTTATTATCCGCATGGTGGGTTCATTTGGAAGAAAGTGTTGGTCTAAACTCTTCTACATTTGAACATGTTGTTGGTAAGTCATCATATTTTCTCTATTTTTATCCTCAAATTTGAAGTTATCTTTTAAAGAAGGGGATTTTTTATTTTATGCATTTTTATTTTTAAGGCCTTGAATATTGTTTTGTTGGTCTAAGTGTTGGACTCAACCTTTGGTGTGTCTTTTCACAGAGGTGCCTTTTCCAACATAGACAAATAAACAACATTTAAAGAAAAAAGATAGATGTTACACATTAATTAGTGCACAAATTTTAAAAATATAAAAAGATAAAATATACAAAGAAAAAACCACACAATGTCAACCTCTTTCTCTATTATTTTGACAATGGAAAAAAACCAAACTTTTAAAGTGGGATTCAGACTAGGAAATTATGAAGGTTTTTGCAAACTTGCCTAATTTTAATTATAGTCTTAATTTGTTCACAATAGTTCAATTCATAGTTGCTAATTAATATCTCGTTTCAAAGCAAATCCACTCAATCAAGACCTATAAAAAGGGTGGATGCACACTAAATAGTCCATGTTTTAGTGTCACAAGGCTAGTTTTTATGGAGGTACCTTTAAGTTTGGTATAATACATGTTGAGGTTTGATTGAAAATTTGAAAATAGATTCATTTAATTAAATTACAACACTTGAAAAATCAAATTAAAAAAATTGGAAATAAAATGCCATCATTTCATTACAAGGTGAACTTTTCAAGTGGTACAAGAGGGTAGATGTAGGGTTAAGTAGTTGGTTTTTTATTGATAAAAGTCCCTAAAAGTCCATTTTTTGGTGTCAAGTTAACATAAATGGGGGACTATGGGTTCATTGATGAATTAATTAAATTCATATGAAAATATATTCACTTAGATATCTTTTTGACATACATTTTACAAGGAAAATCATCAATCCAACTAAAAATGACCCATGTAAAGACTTTTGAAAATAAGGTCCAAATTTTGGTCATTCAAAAGTCCATAATTATATTTTGGTTGAAGCTTCTATAATGAAAATTTCAAATCTATGTTTTTTTTTTCATCTATCAAATACTAAGTCCCTATAAGAAATATTTTCAAAAAGTGATTTTGAAAGTTTCATGTGTGTGGGAAATGCAAATGGTTGGGATAGTCCATATGCTTTCACTTCAAAAGTCCACTACTAGATAATGGGTGCACATTTATTATGCACAAATTATATAAATAATGTTTTATTGAAATTAAAAATCTTAAACCAACTCCCAATTGTGCATATAAATAAATTTATGGCATGTTAATTCAGTACACCCTACAAAAAATTACAATGGGACACAAAAAGTGAACTATAGGTTGCATTCACCCAAGATCTTTTGATCATAATCCATAAAAAATGTTATGGACTTCTATTACAAAGTAAATAGGCTTTAATTGTTGATTTTTTTTCCTAATATGATTCTGAGGCTATTGTAACCCTAAAACATGGGTTTTCAATCAAATTTAATATTTTAATTTATTAAGATTCTACAAGGTTACCAATACTCTAAAATATTCATAATTTATTGAAATGGAAAATTTGATAAATGTTTTTTTAAAAAAGTGACATTACTACCCAACATAACATTTGCCAATTATATAATTTCAAAAAACTCATGTTTTTACTTTTAATTTTTCCCTAAGCTAATAAAATTGAAGCACATGTCATAATTTGAAATTTTGTAAGTTTAGGGTTTAGGTATTCTTCTTGCCTCCTAATTTCAAATGAACTAATTTACATTCCCAAAACATCAAATATTTATATTAAAATTTATGAAAAAGGAAAACTATGGACTACACATTTGCCACTTTTGGTGGACACTTTAGGGTGCATTCACCCAAAAATATACATACCATCTATACAATAGTATTAAAAAGAGCAATAAAAGAAAATTTCTACTTTTGATGGGCAAATCATAAATTGATGAAATTTGGCCATGGTTTAAAGTCATAGGGATCACTTGCCTAATGTGTTGTGTGTCTTTGGGTAGGGAGTGGAAACCTATTCGATGATGTGGAAAGACATGGATGTCATGACATTTTTTGGTGCTATCCATTTGAGCATGAAGTTTCCAAAATCATGAACATCTCATCCAACTAGCTAAATAATAAGATCACCTACAACAATTACTATGCCAAGTTATGTTTCACAAGAGTTTGACACAAGGTAATGCATTTGGATTGTGATAGACTCTTCTTGGGTCAAAGAGCACTGAAAGATGTGCATTGTTACTTGTAGCTTCCTAGAAATGTGCATCATGTGATGAATGAAGATTGCACTATTTGTGAACCATGACATCAAGGTTGTGTAATGGTGGTGCATTTTTAGGAAATTGCTTGGGTGTTTTGGAAATTGGTGTGATGGTTGCCACCTTGCCATTGTAAGCATGTGATGATCACAAAGGGCATATTTGTGGGTTGAAAGAATGCCCCTCCATTGATAGTCATAAAAGACACAAGTTTGTATTTGCAATGGTTTTGGAATGGCCTTAACATAAGGACTAGTGAGAACTTGCAACTTTTTCATACTACAATCATTACAAGAAATCATGACCTTTTTGAATTGGAATTTTAGTAAAAGAAACCCCTCATATGGTTTTTTTGCCCCATGTCCAACATGACCAAAGTGCCATTTTGGACAAGTAGTTTTGGACCCAACCATTTTGATTGGCTCTTTTTGGTTGGTTTTCTTGACTGAACACCATGACAATAATATAATTTGGGCAATGACCAAAAAAATAATATATTTTTAAAAATTTGAAAATTAATTAATTAATTACCTACCTTACCTACCCTACCTACTTAATTAATACACCTAATAATTAAATATCCCCCAAAAAATTATTTATTTATTTACCAACCTTATGTCCTAACCTAGGTTAGGTCATTTAGCTTAACCACCTAGGCTAAACCAAAGCCACTAAGGTTAAGCCAAGTAGGCTAAGCTGGGTGGTCTTCTAGGCTTTGCAACCTAGGCTACCTAATTACATCACTTAAGTAGCCAAGGTAGCCTAGGTTGCAAATGTGGGGACTTGAACTCTTCACTTCCACATTAGGATTCAAATCTTTAACCACTACACCACCACCCCATAAGGTGATTTTTTTTAAAAACATATTCTAATGGATTGAACATGATTTTGGACCAACATATTGTAATTAACTTCCATGAATTTTTTTCAACATATTGCACTTGAATTTTTTACACTACTTGCATAAATAGGTAGGTTATAAGTAGGTTAGCCTAGATAGGTAGGAGGTACTTATTAATAAATGCATGTACATAGGTAACATGTAGGTTATAATTTATTATGCCTTATAGGTGACTGTACTAAGTCTATGTTTATATTTACCTAGTAAGCTACCTATGCCTATGTTATTTAATAGGTTACGTAGGTCCCTACTAGCCTATTAACAAATCTAGGCTAAACATACTAAGTATGTAACCTAGCCTATTAAGTAGGTCTAGGTTAGTAAGCCACCTATTGAATACTAGGTTAAGTTACCTACCTAGTAGCCTAGGTGGCCTAAGTAGCCTAGGTTAAGTTATGTACCTACCTAGTACACCTAGGTTAAACTATGTACCTACTTAGGGAACATAGGTTAGGCCATGTACCTACCTAGGTAACCTAGGTAGCTTAAGTTAAACTACCTACCTACCTACCTTTAGGTGCCCTACATACCTAATAGGCTTAAGTGGCCTAGGTTAAGTTACTTATCTTGTAGGCTTAGGTGACTTGTACACTATGTATGTAGTTACCAAGTAGACCTCAATAGCCTAGGTTAGGTTTCCTACTTAGTAAGTCTAGGTGGCCTAGGCTATTTACCTAATTAGTAGGATAGGCTACCTACCTATTAAGCCTAAATGACCTATGTTATTTATTTAGTAGGTCAAATCTATGCACCTATTGTAAGGTTAAGTTAATAGGCTACCCATATGGCTAATAGGTCCACCTAGTAAGCCTAGGTCACTTAGGATACCTATTTAAAAGGTTTACACTACTTAATAATTTTAGGCTACATCCTAGGTAACCTATTTTAAATGGGTCTAGTGTAGGCTACCTAGCTAGGCTATTAACTAAGTTATTACTTAATAAGTAGCCTACTAGCCTGTTAATTATGTTAAACTAGATAAGTAGTTTAGGCCTAGCCTAAGTTGCTAGTTATGTTAGGTTAAGTAGGTAGCATAAGCTTAACAAATAAGCTAAGTTATCAAATGAGTATGGCTCAATTGACTAAATGTCAAATCATAATGATCAATTTGATTAAACTTTATCCATTCAATATGGCTAATCTGACTAACCCATGACCATTTTGATGAACATTTGTTTATTTTGAGCAGATCTTCAACTTTACATTTGGTCAAAAAGGTCACTTTAATCAAATGTATTGGTTAAATGTAACATGTGTTTTTCATGCCCCAAACCTTTAATTAAAATAGACATACCCTTTGGTCAATGTGAAAATTTTAATCAAGTTGGCCTTCTAAAAAGTCATGATGTTTTGTAGTGAGTGTACAAATTTTAATACTTGATGTTACATGGAAAAGAATATCAAATAGGTGACTCATGAATGACGAGCCTTACGAAGGTCATTCATGAATGTGGAAGGCCAAGATTAAAAGGTTCTTCATCTATGAATTTTATGGTGATAGGAAGGTTTTCTTTTAAGGTGATTTTTACAATATAACAACATCAACATCATCATTTGCTTTGGCTTTCAAGCATGACACCACTAGTATGGTTGTTTTACAATCACATCTACAAAGATGGTCTAGAACTAACGTGATACCATCAAACTTCTTAATGCATAGGTTCATCCCCATGCCTATTGTAGGGCAAAATAATGAGTTGATTGTTGTTTATGAATTGGAAGACATTTCACCAAGGGTTCATCTCTTCCAACAAGGAATGTTTGTTATCAAGTGACTTTCCGTTCCTTTACTCTCGGTTTTATGAAGTGGTTATACTCGAAGGTACATATGCTATTGGTGAAAGAAAAATGCCAAGTGTATTTCTAGGTATTGAATTGCGTTTGTAGTTGAAAACAAATAGTTTCCCTCCTATGCATCATGTATGATTTGGAATTGATAGATATATTTTCAAGTTCAAACTCTCCAAATCCTAGAATTTTATGTTAAATTATCATCCACCTAAACCAAAATTTAAAGAGTTGACATAATGTTCAACTTAACAATAAACCTCTAGTCATTCAAAACATTATTGCCATCACATACATTATTCAAATTTAGTTTGCATTAGTTCATTGGAAAGCTGATTATAAGGTGCATTTGCTTACCAAATTTCAAGCCTTGCACTTAAATCAATAAAAAATTATGTCATAAAACCCGAAAGGGTTTTACAAAAGCAGAAAGCTTAACTTGATAACAGACCTTCAATCATTTAAAACATTGTTTTCATCACATATTTTATTCAAATTTATCTTGCATTAGTTCATTGAAAAGCTAACTACAAGGTGCACCTATTCACCAAATTTCAAATTTTACACCTGAATAATAATTTAAAAATGTTACAAAACCCAACAGGTCTCATGAAATTTCTTTAAGATTTCAAGCTCCAAATCTACCCCTATTCATTTTCATTCTTTTAAAGGTATTACTATCATTTAATCTATTATCTTTCTTTCCACTATCTATTAGGAGTTAATCATTTTTTTCCTCCCAAGGAAAGTTGTAGGAACAAGTTTTTAGAAATTCAATTTGAAAATCGCATTTGAAAAGTAAAAGACAAATTATCCAAATTTGTGCCTTTAAAGAGAAGGGGAAGGAAGGAAACAAAGGAAGATCCCAATCTGATGACTAATGGAAGGTTCCAAGCTTGGTGGCCCTTGGAATGTTCCATGTTTGATGGCCTTTGGAATGTTCCATGCTTGGTGGCCTTTAACATGAATTCAATGTTTGGTGGCCCTTAAAATGAATCTAATGCTTGGAGGTCAATGGGGAAGCATCTTGTTTGGTGGCCAATGGAAGGTTCCAAGTTTGGTGGCCCTTGGAATGTTCCATGCTTGGGTGCCTTTGGAAGGAGAAGGAAAAACATCATTTTCACCTCTTTCCACTTTTTACCTCATAAGATTTTATTTAAACCTTTTTTCAATTGATTTTAAGGAATTATTTTACCATTATTTAGATTATTACTTCACATCTTTCTTTCTTTTTCCTTGACCTATAAATTATAATCACGCATTTTGAGGTACGAAGTTTTGCACACACGCATTTCTAAGTTGATTTTGATCGAATTTTTTTTTTCCTTGAATTCAAGGCCTCGAACATGACTACGTCTTATGGGCTTGAAGCCGCACAAATGAATGAAAAATTGCTTAGAAAGCGTCCTTAAACTTGACACTGACCCAACACCTTTGTGGTGAAAAATTTGAACCATAAAAAGTGCACCCTTGTTTTGAAGTTGAACCTTTTCAAGCTTGGTATTTTTGAATTTTTAAAAATTCTTGTACCTTGCTGATTGTGTTGTAGGTTGATGTTGCTTTTGACGATGAACTTGAAATTATTTGTGAAGATTTTTATAAAATTAAAAACATTTCAATTTTTACATGGTTTTCAATTCTCAACGTTGGATACTATCATTGGTTGCATGGTTTGATTCATCGACTACCTCCTAATAGCAAGGTGCATTATTTAATTCACACCATTCGATGCATTTTAAATTTCATGTAGTCATGATTTATCACTATGGCATATATTAGGACTCAACATGTATTTGCAGCTCCTCCTTAACATGAATAAAAATTTCGTTCATCATGAAATCTATGTTACAATTGCCACCTTATCACCCTACTCATTTTAATTGTTATGTTGTTCTAAATTAATCTTGCATGCGTATAACATTTAAAATTTACTTTCTCCTTTGAACCCTTCATTGACACCCTTTAATTGTTTCAAAAATCTCAAATCATCCTTATTTGCACAACTATCCATTAAATATGAGAATGAAACCAACGTTGTGCCGAACATTACAAATTTTGTTGTTTGCTTCTAACTACAACTTTTTATAGACTTTTCACCTTTAATCGTGCAATTGAAGTTCTAAAACTATGATTAGCAACTTTGTTGAAAAAAAAATCAAATTCGAAATAAAAAACAAACCCCCATGCAACCATGCGCACTCATCATTCCCCATTTTAACATGAAATCTTTAAAACTCCTAATAGCCTTATCACACCTTAATATCCTTGATGCAAATCTTGAAAATTGAGATTACCACGCATGGTTATGTCAGTAGGGCTCACACCTAATCAATGCCCTCTTTATCCAAAAATAGGGGATGTGATGATGGTCAAAAAACACTAATCCTCCATTGTGTTCATTGGCTGGGGTGACGCGTGTGACTCGACTAAAGTTTATTTTCGATTTTCTGGAGGAAGAACAAACCATGAGGAAAGCAATTATAGTTGGGTTGGGCCACTATTGGAGCAAGAATATTTTGTTGGTGAGGTGAATGTATGCATGCTAGAAGTTGTTGCTGAGTTGCCAAACAATCTCAAGAGGTACAAGGTCTCTCAATTACCAACACTAAATCTTGGCAATCTCTTGAGAGATTGTTGCACAATGCCTCTGTTACAAGTCATCACCATGGAAAACCCATGGAGTGGGTATGGGGGGAAACAAATACAATTCTGCCATGAGATGGAGAAACATTCACTGGCCTCGATTTCTAGAGCCTATCTGAGCCCTATTTCTTCAAGTGCTTTCAATAGACCATCTTCCAAGACTCTTTTGAAGCTTGGAATTGCTTACAACAGTAAACAAATTTTCAACCTCCTTTTGTTGTTCCTGCAGCATTGCTACAAATTGTGTATTCTTTCCATTTTCCATCCTTCGCAAGTCCAACTTTAGGACAGGTTCCTAGGGTTTTCTTTCATTCTCTTTTTCCCTAGGGTTTAACAAGTTGGCAATAACCTGTACACTTTGTAAAGTTTCAAACTCTGCAGAAGCTTCACTTTAGAACCAGACCCGCTGAGAACGTTTTGATCTACTTGAAAATAAGGATTTGTGTCAGGTTACAAGCTATTCTAATGACAGTGAGCAAGAACATTTTTGCAAATCAGAACAATGGTTAAGAGGTTAGGAGCCATGTGAAACAATGATTAGAAGATCCAGGAAAAAAAATTCTTTGCAATCTGTAGCAACTTGACCTGGTTCCTTCTGATTTTTCAAGTCGTGGTTATAGAAAGTTTCAAAACATCTCTTCTGAGGAAGACATCACATTGAAACAGAGGGAATAAAAAAACAACAATATAACATCACCAGAGTTTTAATTAGGCAGCTCTCAAAATGGAAGGGAAATGTTGCTGGAGATCAAAGTGATTTGCTCAAGATCTTATGTTGCTTGTGTTGAAAGGCTTGCACGTGTGGATGACCTAAGTGATAGATGCCAAGATGCATCTGGTCTTTGAGTTATAAGGTGGCAGACACTTAGGTCATGGATCATGGAGTTTTCACAACTAGGGACTGCTGAATCTTTATGCAGCCTCATGTGCCATTGTGTAGCTCTAGATGTGAATGGACGATGCTTCACATAAGTCTCTCAATTTCTAGAATCTACCTGCTGCTGCTGCTGCTGCTGCTCCCATAAGATTCTTGGAGCAGAATCTATCTTCTTTATGTTTGCAAGTATCTAGAGAAGAAGCAAAGGAAACTGGAATCTGCAAGGCTTATGAGCATGAATTCAAAGCTAGCTGCATTCAATAGCCTTCTGATGGAGGAGAATGAACGTCTTGCTTGACATACCTCTCAGCTTACCTTAGACAACCATGTGCTGTGACAACAACTCCATGAACTGCCTGGACATCTTGTTCCTCTACAGTCCCTAAAGAACCAAGTACTACTATAATGTTTTTTTGGCTTCTTTTGATGTGTTGTAACCCTAACCCTTGCACCTTGTATTCACATGCATTCTCATGTATTCTCTGTATGCAATGTGTGTTTCAACCCTAACCCTTGCACCTTGCATTCTCTGTATGCAATGTGTGTTTCAACCCTAACCCTTGCACCTTGCATTCTCATGGATTCTCATGTAATTCTCTTCAGTTCTCTAAAGCCCTAATCTATGTAATTTGCAATTCGTCTCTGAGTACTATATTCCTCAAGCATAGATTTCCCTGTTTGTATTTTAGGTATAACCTAATCCTGTTTGGAATGGAAAGCTCTTTAGTGTAATTTGCTTTATATGCTCTAATCTATCTATGTCGCATGAAGACTCAAGAGCTTTAGAGAATGGCTACTGCTCTGGATGATATCTAATAAAAAATTTCTCTGAAAATTAGTTCACATAGTTATAACTATGTGATCCTCCTTTTGCACTATGTATTTCTTTTGTACACCACCCTGATGCTCTTTTCTACTTAAGCTTTTGTTGTATTTCCATTTTGGCCATGAACCAGGTGAAATCCAGCTTTTTCCCAAATGGTCCTTGTGGTAAGGGTTGTACAAATAATTGCACATGTGGGAAATTTCACATGATTTCCCCTTCATCTTCCTCAGGTTCTAGGTGTTAAGGGGGAAATCACAAGGGAATAAGGTTTTTCCCTTGGTGCAGGAAACTTTGACACGGGAAACAGAGAAAAATTGCCCTTGGCGCCATGATGGACCTCCTCATAGTTTGGTTGTGACTCTTGCGGCGCAGGTAGTACAGTAATTGTTGCTGCAGTTTCGGAAGCTGCCATGAGAACAGTACTAGTGGGCTGCTTGATCGAAGGCCGCCGTGATGCCCAGGTTTGTCGAAAATGCCACAACATGGACTGGATCAAAGCCGGTAAGCTGTGCTCCAGGTGCTGCTTACCCATGATGCAGATCCGTTCTGATAAGGCCCAGCAGGCAAGCTAGCTAGCTAGCTTGGAAGACGGACAACAGTCAGCACCACCAAGACCACCATCACCACCACAAGACGTATTCGTGAATACTGTACAACACAAGAAACTGCAAAAACAAATGGAAAACGGAATCGGAGATTTACTATGGACTGAATCTAATTAAAGAAGAACAAACAAAAGCTATGAATCAATTGTAGTAAGTTACATCTCTAACTAGAACTACTTAAGCTTGCTGCAATCTCTTGTGATGGGTGGAGATGAATGAACTAGTTGGATCGGGCACCACAGTAGCGTGAATATATATAGACAAACACATTATGACTGTTGGACTGATCTTTCGTTCTCATGTGATCTAATTGTTTGTTTGTTGTTGTCGAGCTTGACGCTTGATGTTACTTGCGGATCGGATTTCCAAATCACAACACCCACAACATACGATTGCCAAGACAGAGACAAGCGAGACGGACGGGAGAGAGACGGAGGGACGCGAAAGAGAGAGATACACACGCGAGGGAGAGAGAGACACCCGCGGAGCGAGGTGGCGACTCAAACGTGAAAACAAACAGCAGCGGCTAGGCAGAAATAGCTACACATTCTGCGCTGGAATGGGCGCAGATTTTCCGACCCTGCTGCATAAACAACACTCCTGAAATTTTTGTCCGACTCCATTGCGTGTGGTGCAGCAGATCTGAGATTTTACTACCCACTTCCGCCTCCCGCTGCTTTTTTCTTTTTTCTTTTTTTCTTCATTTCTGGCTTTTCTTTTCTCTTTCTTTCTGACCTTTCCACAACTTTAGCCCCTTAAATTGGCCAGAAACAATGTGTAAATCCAAATCCAATTTCTGAGATATGTCCATCCACTACATGCCATGTACTTGCTACTCACACTCCTCCAAATTCAACCCCGCACTCACCCATCCACCCACACCCCCCTCCCCCCCTCCTCCTCTCTTGACCCTTGAGTTGGGTTACATATATTCATATTAGTGTAATGTAAAGCAGAAGGGTGAGGGAATTACCAAAATAAGGGCCTGCATGGGGTGGCAGTCAAGTGCTGCCCAATTTCAGTAATGCCCTTGCGTGCATGGTTTTATTGAGCCTAAAGAGTGACCTTGTACTTTTTTCCCCATGATACCCATTCCGTATCACAAGAGCAAAAAAAAGAATGCCTGGCATTAGGAAAACAAAATCCCCACCAAAAGCAAAACTTTTGATTTTTGAAAAGCCTAATGGGATTTTTTGCTTTGCAAGGTGCTCTCTAGATACACTAGAGAAATCGTATGATATGGAAAATACTTGTGGGTTAGGTATTTAATATTTGGATATGCAAAATATAGTTGTTTTATATTCTTCAAACCTTTACACCTTTTTAGTGAAATGGAATCAACATTTATTACTATAAAACAAAATTGGGTTGTTTTGTGTATGGGGGTTGGGCACACAAAGTTGCAGGTTACATATTTAATGATTGTCAAATATGCAAAATTTAGCTTTTTTTAATGCTCTTGAAACCTTTACACCTTTTAGGTGAAATGGAATCAGCATTTGATATTATAAAAGAAATTGGGTTTTTTTTGTATGGTGGTTGGGCATATAGGTGCAGGTTATTAATATTTGTTAGATATGCAGATTTTAGTTTTTTTATGCTCTTGAAACCTTTACACCCTTTTCATGAAATGGAATCAACGTTTGGTATTATAGAAAAATTTGGGTTATTCTTTTGGATGTTGGATGGGCAAATATAGTTGTAAGTTATGTATTTAAATTTTGCTAGATATGAAAAATTTAGTTGTTTTATGGTTTTGAAACCTTCACACTCTTTTACTGAATTCAAAGTGTGATCACATTAATAGGAGTCACAACAAATGTAACCAATGTTTGATTTAAAAATGTTTTAAATAATAATTTGATTTGCTGGTGAAATCATTGGATTTATTTATATACTAACATTCATAATATATAATGGGAACATGTGAATAGATTTGAAATAAATTAAAAAAATTTAAATACACAAAAATATTTTAAAGCATTGTAACTAGTAATTTTAAAATTAAAAATAATAATTGATTTTTTAAAATGACATGTTTTATAAATGAAAGTATTTTGATACAAACCTTAACATAGTAATTTTAAAAATTTAATGATTTAAAAATAAGTTTTAAGGAAAATTTATTGAAATATTTCAACAATATTTCAAGAAGGAATAATCACCAAGGAAGCAACCATGGCTCCTTTTATCATGCTTGCACCCATCAACATTTGGACCTAGTTTTGGGTTGTTTTTTCTATAGGGGAAAGACATATAGTTATGAGTTATGTATTCAATTTCTTGATATAGATTTTTTTAATTTCATGCTCTTGAAACAACTTTTACACCCTTTTATTGAAATGGAATCAACATTTGGACCTACCATGAAAAAAAATTGAATTTTTTTTAACAAGGGAAAGGCATGTAATTGTGGGATACATGTTCAATTTTTTGATTAAAAAAGAAAATTGTTTCATGTTCTATAAACAACTTTTACAACCTTTTAGTGAAATGGAATCAATGGGTACGATCACAATCTAATGAACAAAAAATTATGTCAAACGACCAAAAAACTATCAATTTTTTCAAACATATTTATGTAATACCACTTTAATGGCATGTTGATCATTGAGAAAATGTGTGCTAAATGATTTAGTTGAAGGATTTTTTTTAAAATGTTTTAATTTAATAAAATGAGTTTTGGTTTTAATAAAAGAAACTTTAACACCCCAAAATCAGTTTTATAAAGCATTAGGCTAAAACAATTTAATTAAAAAGTTTTAATGAGATTTTTTTTGAAATCATGATAACCTACCATCCACATATGAAAAACATTCATAATTTAAACAACTATGATATTTGAATTTTTTAGAAATTCAAAATATAATTTCAGAATTTCCAAATTTCAAGAGTCATTTGCTAAATGTAAATGGGTATAACATACGAACAACGTTATGGCTTACGATACAAAAAACTAAAGTAGTTATCATATTTTAACATGATTTGAAATTATGATCAGTTTTCAAGACAAAATGTAGAATCTAGTAAAATTTATACACTATTAAAAATCCATATTTATTCAAAAATAGTAACATAAATAACATACTTTATTGGGGGAATTTTCAATATTAACACATTTAATTAATTTACGACTTTACAAAAGTCTGAAAATGTAAAAACAAAATTTACAATGTTATTTGTTCTGAATCTTAGAATTTATAAATGATTTGGTGGTCATTAGGACCTACTTGTTTTTCTTCTTTTCTCCTTTTGTTAGTACATGTGGTTGGCCATGAGAAGCATAAGAATCCATGTAAATAGTGCCCATCTGTGGGAGTTATGGTCACTTGTAAATGGCAAGTTGGGACCATGGGTGGGAGTTAGGACAAACACCCAGAGTGGTCAACAAGCGTTTGTATACTTTTAAACCACCTCAAAAGTGTCAGCAGTGTACATTTGTGTACAAAAGCTTGAACTTTGTTAATTTTGAATTAGTTTGTATCCTATTTCAAGTTTGAAAATTGGACTATTAAATTAAGATGGCTGGTCAATTTATGAGAAAGGATACATCTTTTGTTTGACCCATAGAAGGCACATTTTATTGATGAAAACACATTGGGACCAAAAATATAAAGCTTGATGTTATCTTGGTAGCATATTTCTGCTACAAGAAATTTGGTATATCCTAAGGTGTTGTAGTTTCAACAAAATTTAATGTTGGATTACAAGCATGACTAATCGATGAACTTTAGTTATGTGAGAGCTTCAAGACTTGAATGGATTTGCTGTTGGAACCATCATTAAGGGATTATCCAGATGACATAATTTCATGAGTTATAATCTGAATAGATATTTGTCCCGAATGCATATTCACAATTAAGGTACCAATTTTTTACCATATGACTCAAGGACTTTATTTTTGCTATCTATCCAAAAGTAAAATTTAAATGGAATAAATTTAAATGAGAGATATTGGATAATTTTCATGGTGGTGGTGATCTTTCACATGTGTATGTAATTATGCATAAATATTTTAGTAAAAAATCAGAAATGTAGAAAATGAGTACATAAGCTTTTACATACAACTTAACATGTTTTCTTACATGAAAATTTCCTGCACATTTTGTTGACACTTGGGGCCACAAATTCTAAACCTAATGAATACAAAAAATCAACCAATGAATAAAAAAGAATCATTTTTCTTGTTGCCCTTTCAAAATGGATATTGTAACTTTCAGAAAAATTATATTATATATTATTTAATCAAATGCATCATATGAACATTGCCAAACATAGATGTATGCATTACTTATCCATAAAAGAAAATTGAAGTCAATTACATTATTTAATACATTCCTTTTGATTCTTTTAAAATGAAAATGACAATTAAGACAAAGATTCAAAAGGACATCTATATTATATCCAATTTATTCTTAAATTTTTTTAATAGACTAATATGATATCATTCTAGTTATAGTCATATACCAATCCCCTATAATCATGAAATAATAAACATAATAATATTAAAAAAATCCTTTGCAATTTTTTTTCTATTGGACCATCCTTTTGGGTACCTTGATTATGAATATGCCCCCCAATACAGTTGGCATTACCAAAGTTGTGGTGCAGCTTCTTGGTCATTTTCTCATAATGCAAAATGTGTTTGTAGGGCAAAAGTAGATGTGAATTAGTTCATGAGCTTTGTGCCATGATATGAAATAAAACGTTTGATTCCTTTTTCAAGTCCATAAGAAAGAAAAAAGTGTCATTGTTGTTGTTGCATGAACATGTTAACTTTTGTATGGAAATGTTCCAAAACAAAAGGGTTGAATTATATGGGAAAATTAAAGTTATTTCGAAAGTCATTACAAGAAATTACGGTTTTTTTTACTAAACCATTGTGACAATAATATAATTTGGGTAGTGGCCAAAAATATATATATTTTAATAAAAATTATAATAAATTAATTACCTACCCTACCCTAGTACCCCACCTACCAACCTACCTAGTTAATAAACCCAATAATTAATGCCAAAAAAATATTTACTTATTTACTTTCTAACCCTATGTCCTTGGCCTAAACTAGACCACCTAACTTAACCACCTAAGCTAGACCAAGGCATTTAAATTAGGCCAAGCCCCTTAGGTTAAGTAAACTACATCACAAATTTAACATGTGACAAATTAATAATGAAAATTGTGTGAAGTTCATCCATTCATAGGTTCATACCTTTTTCACACGAATATCATGCATTGAAAACATGTTTGACACATGAATAAATGTGTCAATGGATGAAATATGAACTTATGAATGAATGAATGTCACATAGATTTCACATCTTCCAATAAATCCATGTTTCAAATGTGTTTTCAATACATGATATTAGTGCATGAAATGTACGAATTATAATTGAATAAATTTTGCACGATTTCATTACTAAATCATGATATGCTAAGTTTGTGATGTAGCAGGCTTTACAACCTAAACTTCCTAATTAGGTCACCTAAGTAGCCAAGGTAACTTAGTTTGCATATGTGAGGACTTGAATTCCTCACCTCCACATTGAAGAGTCAAGTCCTTAACCATTGCACCACCACCCAATAAATGGATTTTCTTGGACAACATATTGTATTAAATGAATTTGAATTTTTTTACATTGTTTACATAAATAGATAGGTTATAGGTATGTTAGCCTAGGTAGGTAGGAGGTACCTATTAATAAATGCATGTACCTAGGTAACATGTAGGTTATAATCTATTAAGCCTCATTGATACCTACTTGGTCTATGTTTATACCTACTTAATAAACTACCTATTGTCGCAAAACTAACCTTGGGCTTGTGACCAAGCCAAGGGCTTGCGAAGGTGTTGGCCAAGAGTGAAGCTTGGGAGTCACATTTCATGCTCCCGGGACTATGGGAGAGTGTGAAGGAATGAACCACCACACTCCCAAGTGAGCTCCCACTTTGAGAATTCGAATCCTTATGAAGTCCCAAATTTTTAAAGAGTGATTTCAAAGGTCAAAACCCATTGAATTAGAGAATTCTTCATATCATTGGAGAGCTCTTAGAATGTATATGTCTAAAATGGGTTCACATGGCCCATTCGGGTACTTAAAACACAAGTTATGGCCAAAAGAAGGACCAATAATCAAATTGCCAATTTCACTCTCAATCACTAAAAGTTTTAAATCCCCTTATTTCCTTACATGCAGGTGGCGAGCTACATACTATTGGAAAGCTCTTGACAAGGGCTACAACTTTGCTTTAGACCTCACTTGAATCGAAGGTCTACACACAAAGTTATGGGCCTCCAAAGTTGCGGGAGACCCAATTTTGGGAATTTCGGGACTTGCATTTGGGAATCCTGAGACAAAATGACATTTGGGTGCTGGCCCTGTGGCCAAGCACAAAGAATATTATAAGGGGAAGGTGGTGGCTTCCCCCAAGTCTGGGCTATGGTGAGTCTTATGAGTCCGTGTTTGTTCGTGGCTCGTTCGTGCACCAAAAATGTTCCAATTACGCACTAATTAACTTGTTGTTTGGTTTGTGCTGGTCCGTGTGAGTAATTAACTTGCTTGTCAATCTTCTTAGTCCCCATCTTAAAGCTCCAACACGCCCCTTTACCTTCGAAGTGTTTTGAACCAATGAACGTGCCCCAACTCTTTTTCCTTCCGGTTTCATCACCTTTAAACTCACAATTGAATCCATCAAGGAGCTTAGGGGTGCGGCACCTATGCTTAAATGTTACTTAGTAGGTTACGAAGTTCATACCTAGTAGCCTATTAATAAACATAGCCTAGGCATATTAATTAAGTAACTTAGCCTATTAGGTTGGTTTAAGCTTAGGCTACCCACCTAATATGTTATTAGGTTATTAAGTTACCTATTTAGTAAGCTTAGGTGGCCTAACCTATGTTAGCTTAGTGTGGGCCTAAATAGCTTAAGTTAGGTTATGTACCTATCAAATAAGCCTATGTGGCCTAGGTGGCTTAATTATGTTATGTAGTTACCAAGTAGACTTTGATAGCCTAGATTTAGTCAAATGTAATGGTGAAATGTAACATGTCTTTTCTTGCCCTAAACCTTTAGTCTAAATGGACATACCTTTTGGTCAATGTGGATACTTCAATCAAGTTAGCCTTTTGAAAAACAATGATTTTTTTGTAATGAGTTGAACCTATTTGGCTATTGATCAACTATTTCTTTTCCATTTTATTTGATAGTTGCAAATTACACTACAATAAAACATCACCCCTCCCATATGTGTTTTTGGATATGGAGACACATACATTAAGTTCCAAAAATTGTGTGAGTCTAAAAGTTCAGATTTTTCAAAAATATTTTCCAAAAATCTTCCAAAAGTTCAAAATTCCAAACAAATTTACCAAAGGGTGTAAAAGGTTCCAAAAGCATGTAAAACAAATGTTTTCATTTTATGTGTGGGCATAACTTTATAGTAGGTTTTAAAGTAAATATCTTACAAATCTATATAGTCATCTCAATAACAATTTCCTTCCAAATTACATTAATGTTTTACACAAAAGGGGAAAGGTAATGTTAAAGGGCATTCATTGTCATTTCTAGGGCCTTCAAATAAAAAATGACCTTCCCCTATACCAAAAAAAAACCCCCCAATTTTTTCATAATAGGTCCAAATGTTGATTGCATTTCATTAAAAAGGTGTAAAAGTTGTTCCAAGAGCTTAAAACAAATATTTATTCTATCAAAAAATTGAATATGTAACCCACAATTATATGCCCTTCCCTTATGCAAAAAAAAACTAATTTTTTTCATGGTAGGTCCAAATGTTGATTTCATTTCAATAAAAAGGTGTAAAAGTTGTTTCAAAAACATGACCCAAATATTATTAGTATCAAAAAATTGAATAAATAACTCATTATATGTCTTTCCCTTATAGAAAAAATAACCCAAATGTTTTCATTATAGGTGGACCAAGGATGAAAGCAAACTAAGGTGGTGTATTTTTCAGCATATGTGGAGTCCATACTAGTGTTAAACAAAAATCCATTTTATATTATAGAAAAATCAATTATATTGCACAAGTCATATGACAAGGTTAAACAATTTTATTTTTACTTTTCAACTTTATCAATTGTAGATAATTGTATCAAAAATTTACATTTAAAAACTAAGAAGTTGAATTATTAATTCAAATGAATAAAAGACTATATTTTTAAAAATCCTTATTTTGTTGTATATCTCAATTTATGGTTTTCAAAATCTTTCAAAAGTATCTTCTTTTGTATCAAAGTCATCATGTTATTGGGTGAAAATCCTTTAAGGTGTACCACACGTGACAAAAAGGGCTTAGTCTTTATTGTAGTCCTTTTTTACCTTATATTTTGATCCCCATACAAAATATTGAATCAAAAGTTGTCAAAAAAATTTTAAAGGACTATATTTTAAACTCTTACAATTCTAGATTCCATCATAATCATCCATAAATGTGTTTTTACATGGTAAAAAATGACTAGGTAAAAAATACAAAACAAAGGTGACGTTGTGAAAAGATTTTGGTACACCTAAAAAATTTGCACCCTAATTTCTATGTAAAACAAAATCACTCAAATAAGCATTTTAGTAAATATAATGAGTCTATAATCATATGATGTGGATTATGATGTTGGGTTTTTTGCATTTCAAAAGTCCAATATGTAATATTACATGTAATATTTTTTTTTGAATCCTTTTCACACATTATTCATTTATATTTTGTTCCATGGCCCATGATTGATAATCCAATAACTTGACAAAATTATGTACTCCACTTTAATGTGCTTTCACCCCCAAATGTTGATGGGTGCAAACATGATACAAAGATCCATGGTCATTTCCTTGGCAATTGTACACTCTTGAAATATTCTTGAAATATCTCAATAGTTTATTTTTAAAGCATTAACATTTAAAAACTATTATGTTAAGGTTTGTATCAAAATACTTTCATTTTCAAAATATGTGTCATCTTAAGAAAATCAAGTTTTTAAAATATATATTTATTACTTAAAAATCAATGGTTACAAATGATGCTTTAGAAACTTTTTTGGTGTATTTTAATTTATTAAATTTATTCACATATTCCCATTATATATTGGGTGAAAAAACATGGTCAAAGAAACAAGTGGCACCAATGTAAAAGTTTTTTATAAGGACTACACATCACACGTGTCATTTTTGTGTTGATTTATAACTTTAAAATTTATATTTCAAGCACTCCTTTTGACATTATATTTTATAAATACATTTTGATTATAAATTGATTTTATATCATGTATATTATGCATTCATGCCCTATATTATATAAACATGAACAATTTTTGTTAAAAGCACATTTTCAAAATCCATAATTTTTAGGGTCAAAAGCATTTTTGAACCAAATGTGTTCACATAGGTTATAAAAAATAAATTCATTAGTTCAAGTCCTTTTGTTTTTTTAATTATCAATATTAAAATCTTTTTCAATTTTTGAAAGGAATGGTGCAAATTTGATCAACAAAATGGATATTTGAAAAAATAAAAACTCTTCATTTTTTAGGTTTGATTGCTTTGAACATGCAAAAACATTTTTTATTTGTGTCATGCTTTGAGAATGTAAATTTCGCAATTAGTGAAAAATATATGTATAAATAATCAAGACAACCCAAACTATTATGCTTCATTTATGATTTTTTAAACATACAAAAATAAATTTTTTTAAATGTCCCTTCATTTGAGTGATTCATTTGAATGTGTTTTTACCCTATTATGAATCTTATTATAAATAAATCCAATAATTTCAACATCAAATTAAGTTATTATTTAAAAATTTTAAAAACCAAACATTGGTTACACTTGTTGTGAATTAATGTGATTGATCCCACTTTGATTCCATTTCCGTAAAAGAGTGTAAAGGTTTCAAAACCATGAAACAACTAAATTTTTCATATTATCTAGCAAATTTTAAATACATAACCTACAACTATATATGCCTAGCCACCATACAAAAAATATCCCAAGTTTTTTTGTTAATACCAAATGTTTATTCCATTTCATGAAATGCGTCTAAAGGTTTCAAGAGCATAAAAAAACTAAATTTTGCATATTTGACAAACATTAAATATGTAGTCTCCAGCTATATGTGCCCAACCCCCATACAAAAAAAACCAAATCTTTTGATAGTAATAAATGTTGATTTCATTTCACTAAAAGGGTGTAAAGGTTTGAAGAGCATAAAAACAACTAATTTTTGAGTATCCAAATATTAAATACCTAACCCACAACTATTTTCTGTATCATATGATCTCTCTAGTGTATCTTGAGAGCACCTTGCAAAGCATAAAATCCCATTAGGCTTTTCAAAAATCAAAAGTTTTGCTTCTGTGGCCATTTTGTTCTCCTAATGCCAGGCATTCTTTTTTTTCCTCTTGTGATACACAACGGGTATCACAAGCAAAAAGGTACGAGGTCACTCTTTACGCTCACTAAAGCATGCACGCAAGGGCATTTAGTGGAAATTGGGCAGCACTTGACTGCCGGCCCCTGCAGGCCCTTATTTTGGTAATTCCCTCACCCTTGTGCTTTACCTTACACTACTATGAATATATGTAACCCAACTCAAGGCTCAAGAGAGGAGAAGGGGGGGAAGGGGGTGTGGCCGGATGGGTGACTGCAGGGTTGAGTTTGGAGGAGTGTGAGTAGCAAGTGCATGGCATGTAGTGGATGGACATACCTCACAAATTGGACTTGGATTTGGACAAAATGTGTCTAGACAATTTAAGGCGGCTAAAGATGTCAAAAGGTCAAAAAGAAAGAGAAAAGAAAAGCCAGAAATGAAGAAAAAAAGAAAAAAGAAAAAAGCAGCGGGCGGCGAAGGGGGTAGTAAAATCTCAGATCTGCTGCACCACACCAAGTGGAATCGGACAAAAATTTCAGGAGTGTTGTTTATGGAGCAGGGTCGGAGAATCTGCGCCCATTCCAGCGCAGAATGTGTAGCTATTTCTGCCTAGCCGCTGCTGTTTGTTTTCACGTTTGAGTCGCCACCTCGCTCCGCGAGTGTCTCTCTCTCCCTCGCGTGTGTATCTCTCTCTTTCGCGTCCCTCCGTCTCTCTCCCATCCGTCTCGCTTGTCTCTGTCTTGGCAATCGTATGTTGTGGGTGTTGTGATTTGGAAATCCGATCCGCAAGTAACATCAAGCGTCAACGCTCGACAACAACAAACAAACAATTAGATCACAGAACGCAAGACCAATTCAACAGTCCTAATGTGTGTGTGTGTATATATATTCAACCTACTGTGGTGCCCGATCCAACTAGTCCGTTCATCTCCACCCATCACAAGAGATTGCAGCAAGCTTAAGAAGTTCTAATTAGAGATGTAACTTAATGCAATTGATTCATAGCTTTTGTTTGTTCTTCTTTAGATTCAGTCCACAGTAAGTCTCCGATTCCGTTTTCCATTTGTTTCAGCAGTTTCTTGAGTTGTACACTATTCACGAGTACGTCTTGTGGTGCTGCTGCTGCTGGCTGTTGTCCGTCTTCCAAGCTAGCTATTTTGCCTGCTGGGCCTTATAATTAGAACGGATCTGCATCATGGGTAAGCAGCAGCTGGAGCACAGCTTACCGGCTTTGTTCCAGTCCATGTTGTGGCATTTTCAACAAGCCTGGGCATCACGACGGCCTTCGATCAAGCAGCCCAGTAGTACTGTTCTCATGGCGGCTTCCGAAACTGCAGCAACAATTACTGTACTACCTGCTCCGCAAGAGTCGCAGCCTGCACCGCTCCAGCTCCTCAACTACGACTCATGCAGCAGTCATCTTCTGGCGCATCATCGACATGATCAGTCTTGTGCTGCAACTGCGTCCACACTTCCCTTCCCTACAATCGACAGTTGCAGTTTAAACAACCGTGAAATGCAGACAGTAGTGGCGGATTTGGATGGCACACTGCTACGATCCAGCAGCTCATTCCCTTACTTCATGCTCATCGCTTTCGAAGCCGGCAGTCCTCTCCGTGCCCTCCTTCTCCTGCTAATCTCCCCACTCGTTTACATTCTTTACTATTTCATTTCCGAAGCTGCCGGGATTAGCTTGCTCATCTTTGTCTCCTGCGCTGGACTCAAAGTCTCCGCCATCGAATCCGTGGCCAGAGCCGTGCTGCCCAAATTCTACCTCGAGGACATGCATCCCGTGAGCTACAAGCTGTTTACTGCTTGCGCTCATCGGTATGTGGTGACGGCTAATCCCAGAATCATGGTAGAGCCGTTTCTGAAGGAGTATCTGGGCGTGGACGCCGTGATGGGTACCGAGATTCAAGTCTCCAAATCCGGCTATGCCACCGGCTTTGTCACTGCTCCTGGTGTGCTTGTGGGCGCCCACAAGGAGCATGCTGTGAAGAAAAACTTCGGTACTCGTGCAGACGACGCTCCTGATGTCGCACTTGGTGATCGACCCACGGATTACCCTTTCATGAGACTCTGCAAAGTAAGCCGAATACAATTCATCTGGAATATTTCCTTGCAGCAATCCTTGATATGGATTTCGTTTTTGGTGCATTTGCATGCTCCAACAGCTCTCGAAGATGTATAGGAATCATGATCTAGAAACATGGTTAGGTGCCTACGTGAGCTAATTCATGTGTTTTTCTTCTTCTTGTTTAATGCAGGAAGCGTACATGGTTGTCGGTGGCAAGGATGTGGAGGCAGTACCAAAGGAAGAGTATCTGAAGCCATTGATCTTCCATGACGGTCGTCTAGTGTGTCGTCCCACTCCTTTGATGTGCATGGCGGTGATTCTGTGGACACCCATAGGACTACCGCTTGCAATTCTTCGAATTTCCTTGGGTATTCTGTTCCACCTACGATGGAAGTTGTCGGTTCTACGCTTTCTAGGCGTGGTTGTACATGTCAAAGGAACTCCACCACCTTGTCCTAGAGCTACTGGTAGTGATACTAGTACTACTACCAGTAGCAGCAGCAGCCGGCGGGGGGGAGTTTTGTTTGTGTGCTCTCACCGGACTTTACTTGATCCCTTGTTTGTCTCTTTTGTACTGAGAAGGCCTGTGACAGCAGTAACCTACAGCATCAGCCGAGTTTCGGAATGGTTATCACCCATCAAGACAGTGAGATTGACGCGGAATCGCAGCTTCGATGCCAACACCATGTCATCGCTCTTGAACGAGGGAGACTTGGTGGTTTGTCCAGAAGGGACCACTTGTCGGGAGCCGTTTCTGCTTCGTTTCAGTGCCTTGTTTGCTGAGCTTGCGGATCAAATCGTCCCAGTAGCCATGAATATCAAAATCACCATGTTCCATGGCACCACTGCTCGCGGCTGGAAAGGCTTAGACCCGTTCTTTTTCTTCATGAATCCCAGACCCACTTACGAGGTCAGCTTCCTGGACCAGTTGCCCTTGGAGCTCACCTGTCTCTCCGGTGCTAAGACCAGCCACCAAGTGGCGAATTACATCCAGGAGACCCTGGCAAATTCCCTGGGATTTCAATGTACAAATCTCACTCGCAAAGACAAGTACATGGTTTTGGCAGGGAACGATGGTGTGGTGCAGCAGCAGCCGGATCAAAGGTCCAAGCTGCTGCAGCACTCATGCAGCAACACTAGAGAGATATCATATAAATTATACTAAGTTACCACAACTGCAGCTCTGGCTGCAGCTAGCTTAGCTGGGTGCTGCTAGATTAATCAAACTCAGGATTAATAATTAAACACTCCGATCTTAATCTAGATTACAGATCTCAATACAAATTACACTGCCAGGCCGCTCATGAATTACTGATCAAAAACATGAGGCCTGCAGGTGTAGAATATTATATGTTAGTAGAATTAATTTCAGGATCACCAGCTGCAATAGGTCATATGTATTAATTATATAACTTAGCTGGTTTCTGCAGGAATTAAGGAAATTATTTAGTAGTAATATACTTAGAAAATGAATTTGCTGGGCCTGCTCATCATTTCACACATATATGAAGCTCAGTGATATATAGCTGGCTGGTTACACGTGCAAGATCAGTGCAGGCATCAATTAGTGAAGTTCAATTGATCTCCAAATCTCTGTTTTGATGTAAATATTATCTTAAGACTTTCTCTTTTCAGATGGATTTAATTTGTCAATTTTGGAGGTTATCAATCATACTGTTGATGATTCTCAATTTGGAGAATCCATCACTGATCATACCGCATGTATGAGTCTGGGCCAGAGATCATGACTAATTCAGACCCAGCTCCAAGGTTTGATGATGCCAACCAGCACTTCCAGGAGAATTTATAAACATGTATTCACCAGTCGATCATATTAGTGTAGGCTTGGGGGAGACCAAGGGCTTTACAAGTAGGCACAAGTGTGGTACTTCTAGATTGATTTTTGCATTTAATTTCTCTGCAGGCAACACATCTAGTTGTACATGGTATAAATTCCAATGTAATTTTCTTAGTAGTTTTCACAAATTTTGTATGTGTACAACAGACATTCAAGGATAAACTTCTAGCCTGTATTGAGCTCAATTTGTGGGGTAGGGACTTTTGTTCTAAGACTTAACACCCATTATGCACTGGCTTTGACATGTTTTTGCGCATCTGAGACTAAAATTTTCATGTTCTGTAGTTTGACTATCAGATGCGAACCTAGGAGCTCTGTGTCAATTCTTGTGCACTTCGCAGCCAAAAACTTCTGGTCCACACAGAGTTTTGAAACCCATGATGTTGAGATGATCTACAGTTGGGAAGTAGTGCTCGCCATGATGTGGAAATTAAGTCCTCCCAACCTAAAAATAGTGCACGGTTTATTACACCATTTATCTTCTTGTACACCCATCGAACTGTCATGTCCAAGTCATTCTTCAAGAGTTCTTATCCTTCTTGTTGGTCGATCTCCTCAATATTGCCATCTTTTGTACCTGGCTATGTGCACTTGTTGGATGTTGAATGTTCTGCCTGACCTACATTCCTAATACCTCTATAGTACCACTGAACACCACTTTGCAACAACATATTGCTATCAACTAAACAAAGTGGCACTGGTAATTGTAATTTGGCCAATCTCAACCCTCAACGCCTAAACATTAGGACAGACCACTTTTCAGTTTTTTTTTGGCTTTTTTTAATGTTTAGGGGTTAATGCATAAACATCAGGTCATAACAAAAATACACTGAAAAGCAGACCAAATTGGTCCATCTTGGCGTTTAGGGGTTAAGAGCCTAAACCATTATTACAATCATTTTACCTTTATTCAAAGCCTTAGGTAGGCGTATGGTCCAGTCTATTCATCTATGAATGAGATTACAAATCTAACTGTTGAATTCAAAGTTTACACAATCAGAATTCTTTTAATAAAAATTTGACCCAAAATCAAACAAGGGATCATGCTGAGAGAAAAAACCAGATTGGGCTCATACAGGACCAGGCAAGTGCTGTCCAGTCTGAAGCTTCAACCATGTACAGTACTCACATTCCTCCAAAGTGAGACAGCATCAAACTCCTTGTGCCATTGTGTACTTAATAGTTTTAGAGAACCTGCACATGGAGCTCTTGCAAAGAATATTAATTAGTATTCAAGCAGCTTGCTTCCCAGACTTTTCCTTAATCACAAACAACTATGGCTTGGAGCTGAAAAAACAAAAGGATGTGTGGACTATTTAGATGACATTTTAGCAATCTGACATCTGTTTCCTACTTGCTGGACAAAAGCATTATTATCTTTGAATCAAAATAGGTGCCACATAAGTGGTGCCTAAAGTGAGTGGAGATATATCAAAAGCAAAAGAAATTAATTGACAATTGACATGACTTTTTGTACAATCTGACGACAATTTTCTCCTTGCTCATAGAAAAATGATGTTTTTTCATCTTGGAATCAAAATAGGTGCCACATAAGTGGAGCCTAAAGTGATTGGACCGGACCTACTTCAACAACTTGTAAACTTTAACAAAGTAATTTGGTGTGTTTTTTTTGTCCAAATGTGAGGTTGGCCTTTGCAGATACTCATATCACCTTTACCACTAGATCAAGCAACAAAGTGCACAATCAAGTTGAACCAATATAACAAGTGCATAAAAAAGTTACATTTGTTGGATTTTCAGTCTTTCATCAACCAGTTCTGCCCAGAGTGGACCAACAACCACCACTTACCATCCATCAAGGAAGCTTGTTATGACTCCATTGTGAATGAATCCTAAGTCAGCTAAATTTCGGTTGGGTTTCACCTTGGTAACGTGTACCTTGGATCAAAGGACAGGTAGATGGTAGGTAGGATACTAGGCATGGCTACATACCCTATAAAGGATAGGGTCCAGCTACGGGTTTTTTTCAACTTTGTGATGTAGCTGAAGTGGCAATCATTCATAAGATGATTTAGCCAGATTTGGCTACAAACTAGATATGAAAGTAGAAAAGAAAACCAGAATCCTTCTATAATATTCTTGGCTAACTACTGGAACTTATGATAAAAATCTGGTAATTTGGATTCTTTTTTTCTTTGAAATCTGGCACATTTGGGTCATTTTTTTCATGAAAAATCCCTTGTCTAGGTCAAAGTCATATTTTTCAGGTTGAAATTTAGTGAAATTCTGCCCAAAAACAAAATTGGGTCGAGCATGTAGTATCATAGGTGGCTACTACATGAAATGAAGAAAGAAGGAGCCATTCAAGGAATGGACAATGCTTTAAATAATATCCTTGTAACTTTGAAATTTCATCATGGGAGCACCATAATTTGGATTTAATTAGTTTGTTCTTTGGAATAATTTTCTATAATTGTAAAGTTGTAACCACAAAAAATTCATGCAAATTCATGATGTTCTTTGAGAGTTTTCTAATACATTTAAAATATTCACAAAAAAAATGTCAATTTGGTGAAAGCACATTGCAATGACCCCTTTATATAATCACATTGTATTGAATTTTTGGGTGGTGCATTTTTTAGTCTAAATCATGTCAAAACTAAAAAGGAGTTTCACAATATTTTTACATATTATAATGGAAGGCAATAGAATAGAATACGAATTAATTATTTTATATTTATATTTTGATGGGTTGGAGATATTTGGGCTTATTCACGGTTGGGGTTCTAGAAAAAAGGAAAAAGGACTCAAGGACTTTTATGGGGCTACTTTTTGCAAATAACATTTACTTGAAACAAATTTAAGTAGGAAAAATTGAATAGTCCAATGTAAGATAATTCATGTGGTGGTGGTGAGTTTTCACATTCATACATAATTGTGTATGAATATTTTGATTTATAACCAAAAATGAAAAAATTCCTAGAAATTCAAAAAATGAATTTCAATGGACAACCAAACATGTTTTTTGCTAAGATTTTTTCTTGCACATGTCACTTGCACCTCAAGCTAGACATTTTGAACCCATTGAACACAATTCTTTTCTCAAATGGTTAAAAAAAAAGTCCTTTTCCTCGTAGCCCTTTCTTTCAAAATTTAAAAACCTTGAATTTTTTGTATAATTTCGTTTTTTTTATCAAGTTCATATAACAAACATATGCTTTTATAGAAAGGGGCATGTTTTATTGTACAAAAAGTTTGAAATCAATTGTATGACTTTATACATTCCTTTTGATTCCCTTTATAAAAATGTGTAGTTTAAACATTTGACATAGTTAGTTATTGGATTCAAAGTGACATTTACATAGTATCTGAATTAATTTGAATATTTTTATTAATTTAACAAAACATCATTTTATCTATTGCCGTATGTAACAATTCATTACAACTATAATAACATAAGATAAAAAAAATCCAAATTTGTCCTTTGTGGTCCTTTAAATACAAGTCATTCCTTTTTGGTACCCCAATCATGAATACACCCATTTGTATAAAAGATATACTTGTAGTTATGTATTGAAAAATGTAAATATACTCCAACAATTATTGAAATGATTTTAATCTTTATCACATAAATGTAACATCTATTTCACATATAATTTGACATGATTTGAATCATGTGAAATTTTTAATAATTTTCATTTGGCACATGGGGTTTTTTCAAGGTGTTGGTCGTATAAATATGTGTAAAATTGAAATTTTGACAAACAATCACTTTGAAATGGAAGGTAATAAACATTGTGAATTGGACCAATGCATAATATCCATTTCAAACAATTATTTGGATGATTAATGAAACCAAATATTAATGTAGTTTGAAATGAAAAATAGGCTTTGTTATACCATGTAAAAGTATTCATGTGGTTCTTTGAATTTAAATGATTAAATTTATTTTTTTAAATAATATTAGATAACAATAATTTTGTGAAAGTCGATTATAAGGCTGAAACACCCCAAATAAACAAAAAATTAAATGCACCATGTTTTGGAAGTAATTATATTATAAATGTTAGAATATTAATACCAAAAAACTTCAAAGTGTTTAAAAGGGAATAAAATACATTTTGTGTGTTTTCATCCAATAGTTTTTTATTTTTTAAACAAAAATCATTTTTGTTATCAAACATGCACCAAATATTTACAAATTTATTGTCATTATATTATGCTTTAAAAAAACGGCTAGATATGTTGAACCATTCAAAATTCTTTTTACATGGACCGTATTGGACTTTTATTTTCAAAAGCCTTTCATGATTACAATAGTTTAAAGTTTGTTCACAATTAGGGTTTGAAAATTAAACGTTGTAAATTTGATCATAACATATTTAACATGATGCAAAACATTTCAAAGGTTTGGTTTTCAATTTGCTTAAGTGTACAAAAACTATTGTCCCACAAAAACATTATGTATTTTTCAAACAAAATACCATAGAATGCAATGCTAGGTGGTTTCTAATGAAAATTTGAAATTGCAATAATGTAATATGCCACAAACACATCACAAAAGGGTGAAAATCCTTTAAGGTAGAAGTAAACACTATACCTTGTTTTTCACTCTCTCGAACCTAGGCCATTCCAAGGTTGGGAGGATCCCATTAAGGTTTGAGATGTGGGCTCAAACCACAACGACAAAGGCCCTTAAAACTAACTAGAATCCCTCTTTCCTATTAGTAGCAATAGACTTCAATATCCTTGTATAAAGAAGATAGACAAAAATAGTTTGTTAGAGGAGAACTGTGGCACTGAACAATGCCCTTGGTTGTGTTCCCTATGAGAAGGTCTAAACCATGCCTAGCAACATGAGCATTGCCAACACCTATATCAAAGTTTATTGTTGCCTCTAACATGCTACCATTACTATTCTCTTTTCCATGGCTGCAAATGTCTATGTTGCCTTCTCAGCCATCTCCTGCACTACCCCAAAAAAAATCCTTGTGAGTGATAACATCATCGAAGGATTCCCAAATAAATATACACTTGTGTTAACCAATTAGAAAAAAATACTACATTTGTAGCAATTTGCATCATAACTTTCAATACATCAATGAACCGAACGACCTTGGCTTCATTAGCAATAGAGCGTTGTGCTTCAACATCGAGCTCTACAAATCAACATGCATTATCTATAATACATTGCTCTTGCTCCATGCACACCAACACTTGTACAATACCATTTATCAAATTACATTAGTGAATGGGTTAGCCATGACTTAAAGCATTTATGATAGCCCACAATACAAAGAACAACAAATAATCTTAGTTTAGGCTACCAATCGTGAAAGCTTCCTTGATCATATTTCCATGTAATGAAGCACTTCATAATGAATAATATGAAAATCCTTGGTGACAATGGTAGCCCAAACACAAAATCACCTTCAAGAAAACCTATCTAAAGCACCCATAACATGCAACATAATGTATAAGCCTATGAAAGAAAACCCCACCTGCACCATGTGAGTTGTTCTTGTTCTTCCTTATCAAATGAAACATTTTTTAAGGTAGCCATTTGTGCCTCTAGCTTTTTCACCTATAGCAAGAACAACAAGAAATTATATTGATGCATAGATATGGACTATTATTATTGTTCATGCAATTGTCAAAAAAGCTTGGAATTTTTTTGAAATTTTTGAGAAACATATGAACATTCTAGGTCCATAATAGAACCTAAGTTAACAAGAAAATATATTTGTGGTTCCCAAATAGGGAAATTGTACAAATTGTGCAAAGCATAAAGGTTGGACATTCACAGAACTATTGACTTTCCACCGAAGTTTCCAATTTCACATAATACAATGATATTTTTTTGTGAACTTGGAACATGACAACTATCCTCTAAAGGCTTAAGACTAAAGGCCTAGGCCACATTGACATCTTCAAGTTGTTAGAACTTTTTTTTGACATGAATAAATCAATGCACCAACATACAACACAAAAAGCCACGCATGACTGAGAACATGAAATCCTACATTGTCACACCAAATGAAATGTATAGGGGGACAAAGCATGAGGGAAATAAAACATGAGTAAATAGTAGGCGATGATTATCCTCCTTCACCATTTCCATCAAAGTTACTTTTAGGTCTTTTGCCTTGCAACAAATTCCATTTTAATGATTCACAATGAAATCACAAGATTCATACCATGTTTTCTACTCACATGTTTGTTCATGCAAAACCTTATATCATAGACTACCTACATGTTGCAACCTTCCTAGCCTTTAAGGGAGAACAAAGTTTTATTTTCAACCATATTACCTACAATACAATAAAAGAAAAACTCCTAAGTAGGACAATATAACTATTGAATTTATAAGGTCAAAAAATGTGAGGCTTTACTACAAAAGGCTCTTGGGATTGTAACATTCTTTGGTATCAACCATGGCAAGATACATGGGTGAAAGCACATTACACCATCCATAAAACATTGTCACAAGGCAATTTTTGCAAGACTTTTGAATTTGTAATTGGCCATGTGATTAAATATAATTTACTAAAATGAAAAATGACTCAACATTACAATGTTATGTATATTATAATCACATTGTATGAATTTCATGGATAGTTTTTGAATAACCATAACATAATGGACTTTCAAAGGAGTATTCAAAAACCTATAACAATCCATAATCAATGAATATGGACTCCATGAACCTTTATATATTACTCAATGGTAATATGATGTAATAACATTGATACCAAGGAGGACATTTTGGAAGGATTTTGATGATCAAAAATTTTTACGTACCTTGAATTATGGTTTTTTTTTTAATTAAGTCCTCTATTTAACAAGAATAATAATTTAGAAGCTCATCTTTCAAATTTAAGTTCTCCATAAGGTAAATTAAGGTTGAAATTTTTTTTATAATAAATTTCTAATGTTAACTTGTAAAACGACTTGTGTGATTCAAGGCATCACACCTTTGCACTACCTTCACAGTGTTAATTTAAACAATTATGAACTTCCACATCTGTCTAAAAGTGTTACACCTTAATGGGTTTTCACCACATGTCTTACAAAAATCCATAGAAGTAAAAAAAATAGTGACGCGCTCCCAAGTCCCAAGTTAGGCCCAAGATGGGCCTTGGTTTCTAAAACAGCGAAATTGTGGGGACTTGAGGGCACACTCCCAGCTCTCAGCACTAAAAGGGGTAGAGGCGCGTGCTGAAGCTTCGGGATGGGACTGGGAAGAGGGACAAGCTTTAGTTACTCACTCGAACTTGCATCAAACCAACCAACAAGTTGGTTAGTTCACATTCTAGAACACCCTTACTACTAGGACAAGCCACGGGCAACTCTGGACTCACAAGACTCACCACGGCCCGAACTCGGGGGAAGCCACCACCTTCCCCCATGTAGTATTCTCTGCATTACTCCACAACACCCACATCCAAATGGCTTTTTGTCCCAGGACTCCCAAGGAAGAGTCCCAAAATTGTCCCGGTTTGAACTCCCAGGACTTTGTGAGTTCATAATTCTTTGCTCAGACCTCGGATTGGGATGAGGTCTAAAGCAAGCTTGTAGAACTTTCCAATGGTGTGTCACACTCCATCTGCACACACCGGGGTCGAGTCGATTCCCAACTTTTAGTGGTCAGGAGTCAAACTGCCAGTTTGATTCTCGGCCCTTCTTTTAGCCATAACTTGTGCTACAATGTCCAAATGGCTCATGCAAGGCCATATTCAACATCTACACTTCAATAGCTTTCTAATGTCATGAAGAACGCCTCAAGGACAGGTGTTTTGACCCCTGCAATCGAATTCTGAAGTTTTGGGAGTCCCGAAGGACTCCCAAGTCCCCATTTCGGGAGTGTGAGTGTCATCTTCACACTTTCCAAAAGTGGGGTTGCGACAAATAATGTGGCACAATCTTGCTAGATTGATGACTTTAGACTTTCAAAACATATTGGCTAGATGATATTGAAAGATCACACTTTATTACTATCAAAGCAAACAAACTCAGGGTAAAAAAATGGGTAGATTTGGTATCCATGCCATAACTTAGCAATAACCTTATAGGCTAACTAATCCAAAATTTCAATTGATTTACAGTGGGTTTGTAACCAAGCACACACATGATTCTACACAGTTTTTCAATTTGTTTTCATATTTCAATTTAACTTTGCATGATTGACGCATCAAGATAATCTTGCCAAAGTTTGACAATTAAGATGCACCATGTGACAAGAGCATTGAAACATGAAGTGATTATCTTTTGAGTTAAGAACCACAAACATAGAAATCAAACACATTGACTCCAAGGAAAAAGAGAAGGCATTTTGCATAGCAAGAGTATACACTCCTTGCAAGGTGAAATGGCAGTACCTACCTCTAGCAACCTTCTTTTGAATTCCACCTTTTGTCATTGATCCAACTTTTACACTATTGTGCCCAAACTGTAGCCAACACCAAAGTTGACAACTTCATACACTTGATGTATATCGAACTTATTTGTCAAGCTTTTTACATCACAAAGTAACCAACCTACATGCCAAACAACTTCACATTCTGCTTGTAGCTTTTCAACAAAAAAATTGAAGGTCTCCCTAAAGGCACTTCATTTTTCAAGCCTCCGTTGGTGTCAACTTCCAAATTGTGAGGTGTTTTTGAATTAAGGGGAAGTGGTTTGTTAATTTTCAAGAAATTTTCCAAAATGTTCGTTAAAGTAATGGTAGCTAACACATGGTTACATGGATACCATGTTGTTTTATACTCACACATAAATACCCAATGTAAACATCCATACTCCAAAAGAAAGGTGAAACAAAACATTAAGTTACAGTCCACAACAACAACAAAACATGAAGGTGACGCATTTTTTCACCTTAGAGAGAACATTTTGACCTCAACCATTTCCAAGTCCATGCTAATGTGTCAAGCACAATCAATATATACAAGAAATATTGTACAAATCTATGACAATTAATAAACTCAAATCACACTAGTATAGTCTTTTAGTAGTTTACAAAAATAGATGAACTTTCCCATCATAAAAAAATCCACATCTTCTTATTAGCTTGCAAAAACTATATGAAACAAAACCTTCTCTTCTTTGTAGCCAAGAACTCAAGATATGGCAACCTACCATTTTTCTATCACACCACTTATAATATTTCATTCGAAATTCACAACCCATTTGTTAGTTCTTACTTGATATTGCATTTATAGATGTCCCTACCTTTGATTTCCATACGACATCTTTTAGGGCCTTTGACAAGTCCTCATAGAACTACAAACATGATGGTAACATAAGCCCATAATCACTTCCATGAAAATCCATTCAATAATAGTTGTGCAAGGAGTAGTTGTGTAGGAAAAGTAAAATATCCCATAGTTATGACATTCTTGGTGTGAGAATGTTATGGAAGCCCAAAGAAGCAAGAATTTTAAAGAATTTTATAGATCAACCAATGTAATTTGGTAAACATTCACGGGTAAAGAATGTTATGACAAGGTGCTAAATGAAGAATTTTAAAGAATTTTAATGTGCAAAATGAAGAATGTCATCACTAGGAAATATCCATAGTGTCATAAGATGTCTTTTTGTATGATCCTTCTCCAATTTTGTCACTTAACTTAAAGATAGTCTATATGGGGAGCAACAGTAATAGTAGTCATATAAATTGGTGACAAAGATATGAATCTCTAAGATGACATGGTTTAAATTTTAACTACTAACTCCTTTTTCACCAAGTGGGTGGTATCACCAATTTCAAAGTTATGTTGTGTCTAATTTAACAACACAAACAATTATCCAAAATAGGTGCCACAATTATTTTGCAATAGAAGACAAGTTAATAGAGGTAGAAAGAAAATTCACACTATGGTATTTAATAATGTCTCCATGGGTTTTGTGTAATTCAACCATGAAAAGTGAGGGCATAACCTCAAACACCTACACTCCCACATCCTAACCTTTAACAACTAATATTCCCTGCATCCTAGCACTGGATAATCCCTTGATATTCCTTGCATCCCAACATTAGATAACCCTTCAACTCAAACTTAAACCAAACATTATTAAAAAAAAATTGTAGTGCTAGAAACTCATGAAGTCTTGTTTATTATATTGGAAAATATTTCCAACTTTGAGTCATCAAGCAAGGCATAATCACCCACCTAGGTGGCCACTAAGAGGTGCCCCTTTTGGTTCTCCTCGTCCCCTTTAATTTTTATTTTGAAATGACATGTCTAGACATTAAAACCAAGGGGGCTTGGCAACCTCTTCAATACTTGGAATGATTTCATTTGGAGGTTTTGTGCTTGTGAACCGTGTGGCACCTTTTTTCGAGTCCTAAAATCTCATATACATCAAGATGAGAACTCAATTTTCCTTGTGGTTTCATTTCCAATCTGTCCAAGCTTCTCCCCTTTTTGAGTGTTTCACCTTTCAATTAAGGATCTTGCCTAGACCTTTGGATTATCAAATAATCATGTTGGAGCTCATTCCCGCGCATCTAATGACATTAAAGTCCTCAAGTTTGGTGCCATTGATTAACTTTCTTTCCTTTTGCAATAAACATTATAGGATGAAAAAACACACCATCCCATGACACAATTACATATTTATATCTATGTCAAAGAGAGGTGTAAACCTTGAAATTTGCATTCACCTTTTGATTTAATAAACTACAACTAAATTCATACCTCAAGTGTGTCAAATAGGCTCAAGAGGTTCGGCCCATTAGAAAGAATGATGAGCTCAAATGCATTCATGACTATGGGCTTCATCTCATTTTTCTTTTTCAACAAATGCTCCTATTTTCCCAAAGACAACATCATGAAAAAGGATAAGTTTGCAACCACTACTAGGTAAAAACAAGCAAAGAGGAACCAATGATAACTTGATGAATCACCACAACTAGTCCTAAAAAGATGATGTGGCAGCATGAGATTGGATGAAAAGTCTTGAAACAATGCTAAACAACAATGCTTAAACAATGTTTTTACATTATTTCACTATGCTAAAAAACACTAGTTACGAGCTTTAAAATATGCTAAAAGGTATTTTATATTTATTGAATTACTTTCAAACTTATCTAGATGCTAGATTAATATATTAGAAATGTCTTTGAATATAAATACAACACATACTTTAAACATTAACTTAGTTTATGAAACTTACAAACATCAAAACCAAGGACTAGTTATGAAAAAATTGGCTCTTCTTCGCATGGTTTTACCCTACTTGGGAATTGTGTCATAGCTTAATTTTTCTAGTGATAGTGTTGCAAGTCATGACTGACCCATTTGTCCCTATTACAAACAACCTTTGAACTCTAAGCTTAAGGTTTAGGGTTTAGGGTTTGGGTCTAGCATATTAAGGTTAAAGACAACAAATGTTAAAAGAAGGATAACACTTTAGATGTATCCTACATGGTACTCAACACAAATATAAAAAAATCCTTGAGATATACTATAAAGAAAATGTTACATTCGTTGATTGATTGCACATGGCTTACTGTTGATTCACCAAAAATTGATTTGATATCATCAAGGTTGATATCATCCTTCTATTCAAATTTGGCTAGTGTGTAGCCTTTCTTGAATTAATTTGTCTTGTGAATTTGTGCTATAGTTACACAAGTTGCCACAACCCACCATGATAAAATCCAATTCAAGCAAAATTAATTGTTTTTTGCACAAGTCTAAAGCAAATAGCACAATTTTGTGAGTTCTTGGCCACATCTAAATGTAATAATGTTGTTGTTAGAAAAGGTATAACATTCAACAAACATACAATTTTTGAATTAAGATTTAATTTCTACAAGTTGAATATCTAGGTTGTTGAAAACCATGGAAGGCAAATGAAGTTAGCTTTTTGTATATACACCTCACCACAAAAGACTAACCTTTAAATATCTACATGCTAAAATTAGGACCCACTAATCTGCAATAAATGTCAATGAAGGTACATCTTCAAAGGCACCCACCAAAACAAAATCTAGATCAAGAATAATGGATCGAACAATCTTGATTTTCTATGTACCTTCTTATATAAGGTCATGTGATTGGATTGTTAAACAATAAATAGCCAACCATGAGCACATACAAGATGACACCAAATGACCATAGAACAGTGGTTGCATTAACATAGCCTTCTCATCTATCACCTATGTGGTTGTGGTGAATCATCATCATCATCATCATCTCTCTACATCAATTTGAATTGTTTTGCAAAACCTTTTGTACCCAGACAAATTTTAGAAGCTCAAAGGGGTTTGAGAGTCAAAATAAAAGATGTAGTAGATCTAAAGGGGACCAACCCTCGTTCTTCTGCATTGCTACCCATGCCATTCATTCTTTGGATTCTCTAACAAGGGGAAGAAAATAAACACTCCTAGTTTTGTGATACGTAGTGGAAGGTGCGAAATCCATCGTTGTGTGAAGAATCTGAATTGTTCATGTTTTCTTTATGTTCTAATCTACTTCCTCTCTCTCTCTCTCTCTCTCTCTCTCTCTCAATAGATGAATATGTTTGTTAGCCTTGTTTTCCCAATTTGAAAAGCATGCAATTGCAAATCAATTCCTATTCCTTGAGATTTTTTGTTTTTTTTGTATGCCCACAAAGCTCTTCAAGTCAGTCTCTTAGATCCAAGCCCCATAAATGGAACCTAGAACCTCTGCTATTGTAGCTTCAAGTCCAAATTCTTTTACTACAATGAAACCTCCACAATATAGACTCAATAAAGTTTTTTTAGATGACAACTATAATTTGTTATTGACAAAACCACATAAATAGTAATAGTAGTGATGAGAGTCCCTTACACATTTAAAGCCTTGGTGACACAAAACATTCCAAATTGAAATGTCTTCTTCGTGAATGAAATTCCAAGATTAGATTTCTGAAAAAAAAAAAGGATTAAGGTTTTCATATTGCACATCCTTATATTTTAACCATTCTAGGATGAGGATTAGGGATTCTTAAATTATGTGTTTTTCATATCTCAAAAAATTAAGGCACACAAATATACATGGGTTGAAGCCACAAACTATGGATAAATCCAAAGAATACATGAATAAATTATATATGACACATTTAAATTAAATTCTATTTGGTAAAATTGTGATATATAAAAACAAATTGTATAAAATAATTTCTAGAATCAAATGTAGGTTTAAGCTAAAAATATATGTTTTATTTACTAGTATATTAGGGCAAACTTATCCTTGGGTGGACCCACTGAGAATGGCACACTTCAATTTTTTGAAACCCGTCCAACTTCAAAACAACATAGGATTCACATTAAAAAAAAACTTTCCATTCCAAATTATTTATCAAAAGGTTACCAAGTTAGTCACGTAGAATTCAAAATTATAATTAAACTTATAAACAATTTTGTTTTGATGTAGAAAAAGAATGCATAAGGAAAAAACTTCAAGAATGTAAAATGATAGATTTTTTTGATCAGGAACACAAAAGGAATCTATTTTTTAGGAGTTTTTTTAATATTAATTTTTTTAAATACCTCAAATGTCAACCTACTTGATGTCTTTTATAAATAATTGGTTGAATCAATTTTCACTTGGGTGCAGTCACAATCCAACAAACCAGAAAGGGCATTAGACCATTAAAAAAAAGTCAAAATTGAATAAATATTTATGTTTTCCATTTAAATCCATGGAAATCATAAAATTAAAAAAAAATCATTCATATGAATGTCAAGGAATTCAAACCAAAAATTCATTTGATAAAATTTTAAGTTTACATTTTGATTTAGGACTTCTAAAAGTGAACACCTATGGTGTTATACATGAATCAATTTTGCAAAGAACTATCAAAAGGACTCATATAATGTAACACATTTGATGGGAAAAAAATTAAGAGGATGAAGACCTATTAACCACATTTTTAAAAAAACATTCATGCCCTAAAATATATGGAATTCGAAAAAAATAAAAATTCAAAGAATTTTCCAAAATTGATCTAGAATTTTAAAACTTTAAAATTCTTTTGTCACACATAAATGGGGTAAAATGTACGTGATTTGTTAAGAAAAGTTATATTTTATTATAAAAGAAACCATAAAAATGTAAAAAGAAAATAAAAAATGGTTATGATTTGAAATTATTACCATTTTTAAAGATGAAACACTAAATTTACAAGGATTCAAGACAATTTCAAAAAATCATATTTTTTCAAAAATGATGAAGAAAAAAACATGTCATGTACTTGGATAACTATAATCATTTAGTATACAAGTTGTAAAAAACATTGTTCCAAAAATTAATTCATATGAAAAACTTATTTTTGGGAAAAAAAACTTATAATCCTTTTCTAAAGTAATCATGTTGGCTCATTGTATTTCATTTGCACTTAGCCAAGATTGTGAAGTTCTAAAAGGCCATGTTGATGTAAAGAACACAAATGAAAACTACTTTCACCTTTTGTTATTTTAATGACTAATTTGAATCATTCCCTTATGCATGTACTATATAAATAAACAAATAAATCTAACATTGTGTAAGTGCAAGGACATCTAAAAGAAATTAAGGAGTAAAAAATGGGGTTAGAAATGGTTCCGGAATCAAAATGTTAATGCATATTGTAGGTTCTTTGGTGTTCATTATTTTTCATGAATGTGTGCATAGGTGGGGAAAACATAACCCACCTACTCCAATCAAATAAACCAATGTAGAAGTAGATAAAATTTTATTTTTAAAATTGGGTCCAACTTTCTTGTGATTTTGGCAAGGTGGTTCATAGTGGTACCACCCAAGGATATTTTCGCCCATTATTCATTTATAAATCATGTGATTATACAAGCTCTTTGAAAAAACATGTTTTTGATGAACATGCTAAAAAATATAAAAGGTGGGGATTGTTGTTAGTGCAAAATATAATAGAAATAAAGATTAAAGAGTATAGAAGGTGGGAGTTGTTGTTGGTGCAAAAAAAATAATAGAAATAAAGATTATAGAGTAGAGAAGGTGGGAATTGTTGTTGATGTAAAAGCAATAACATAAATAAAGATTAAAGAGTATAGAAGGTGGGAGTTGTTGGTGCAAAAACAATAATAGAAATAAAGATTATAAACAAGCAACAAACAAAGGGGAAAAATATACCCCTTACTCAAATCACAAAATTCTTTGATAAGCAACATCTTTATTACAAATTAGACGTAACCCAACATTTGCATTTCTTGAGTATTTAGTCCTATAAGTTGTAAGGGAAACCAACTTTTATTTGTTTCAAATAGTTAGTTTTATGACAATGTGGGCCTATTAGAATGTTGTAGCACAAAATAAGGAGAAATATCTCATGTACCTTCTTTTGTTTCATGTGTTACATGCATTCCTTCATTCAATCATTGGATGTTTTGTGTTGGATATGACACATTTGTTATGATTGTGAACTTCATCAATAGTTCATGAAAGCCCACACATGTGATTATTGGTGTTTTTGAGGTACATAATACAATAGACGTAAGCAAGGCAAATCAAGTTAGGATTTCGCTTGATTATTTTGCTTTGCTTAACAAAGTCATTTGTTTATGCAAAAGATGAAAGCTTTGACCTAAGGACCTTAACCAATGCATTGACAAATGTAGTTTTTATTTTTTTCCTTGATTTACCATCTCCATTTGTTAGATCATGCTTTGGGCATGCCATGTCAAAGGCAACCCAATATGTTATTGATGATGCCAAAGTGTTTGTTGGATTTTTAAAATTGAGCTTGAAAGGTGTTTGACAAGTATTAATATTGCAAAAAATTATCATTTGGACAAAACACTTTGGGAAGGGGAGGCAAGAATGGAATGAATTTTGTACCATTGTAGAATTGCCAATTAAAATATTCATAACACCTCTAAAAATTAATTTGCAACAAGATGTAATTTCAATTTGTATGGGCAACAACAAAGTTTTACATTTGTCATCTAGGGTGCCAAGTTGCCAAACTTCAGTTGTTAAAACCATTATAAATATATTACTCCCAATTGTCCAACAATGTGTTTTGAATCAAAGTCAAGGTTATTGGTTGGTAGTTGATGCACTTGTTTATATTTTTTCATTGTGTAATATGATGAAATGTGAAACTAGTAGTATTGAAGCCTTGAACTATCCATTGATTCAAGGAAATTTTGATTCAAAATTACAAAAATTCAAATTATGGATGACATCACAAGTTTTGAAAATATTGGCCCACTTCTTGGCATTTTTTGGGGATTTACATTGCTACCAAAACAGACATGTTGGTGATCATACTTGACACTTTGTTCAAGAACGTGAAAATTGTACAAGACTTTGTGGGTGATTCTATTGCCCTTCAAGTTGTTGAATATGAAAAAAAGATGGTTTATCTTCTTTTGTTGTAATTTTATTTTCATTTGAATCAATGAAAGCAACAATGGAGCCCACTAAATAAAGATGATGATTTCTTTTGTGGGCATGTGGTTTCTAATGATGATGTGGTTATGTCATCATTAAAGAATGAATTGCAACTATTTTGTTAATATCCTATGTGAGTTGGTGAAATTGAAAACCTTTTGCTTTAGTGCGTGAAACATGAAAAACAATTTTCAAATGCATCATTTTTGGCATGTCAAATGTTCGCATTATTGGTTTGCAAATTGAAAAAAAATGAATATTTCTAGTATGTTTGGTGTGATCACCAATCTTCAACATTTTAGGGTTGGGATTGAAAACCTAGATTGCCTAATCCTGATTATCAAATTTTGACCTAATGATGCACATGTTAGGTGTGACGATGCAAAGGCAAAGGATACATGCATGATTTTATAACTTTTGAGCAAAGTATGATTGAGGATTACTCTAAGCTAATAGAAGAACATGGTTTGTTTGAAGAATATTTTGAATGAATTATAGAATTGGGGCAAGTTAGCAATTTAATTTGATGTGTCCTTGTATTTTAATTGTTTTGTTCTACATTTTGGTGCATGCATGTTGTAAAGATTTGTGTCAATGTTTTGTTACATTTGGGATTTGTACCTTGTTTTTTTTATTGGTTTTTTTTATTAGGAAAAAAAACATAAAATATAAATGTAATGAAGCTTTGTAGGGGTTTGGCGAGGGTGAAATAATTTGAGGTGATAGCACATGTGTTTTGAAAAGTCATTCTAATTTTTATTTTTATTTTTATGCAACAACTTCATGGTGTTCCATTTTATTTTTTAACATTTTGAACACAACTAAAAAATAATGAACATTTTAATGCATTTGGGCAGATTGTAGATTATGAAATTTTTTGCGGGCTCAAGTTTGGGGTGTTGATGGCATTTGTTGGTGCATGGCAAATCTCTAAGAATCAAGGGTTTATTTTTTCAATTATGTGATTAGTATGTCAAAATCCTTTCTATAAAACCTCAAGCATTCCAAAGTTGTTAAACTTCCATATTTTCCTTATTGATATTACAACAATGTTGTTTAGTTGTTTCATGGGCTTGTTATTGGTGTTTATTTATTTCAATTTCTTTTGAATTGAATATGAAAAATGAGTCATTTCATAATGAACTTGCTTGGGCCTTTTCACATTCCACAAGAGCTTACAATTTGATCTCAATTATATTGATTTACAAATGTCACTTAAACATAAAAATGTTTCAGAACCATGAACCTTGATTGAGTGTGGATGATGCAATGTGGAAAAAATTTATGTGTTTGTTAGTGGATACACCATTGGAATCAACATCAACAAGAATTGTTCAAGTATGTTGAATGTTGGTAGTTGTGCAAAATTTCCCTCATGTGGACAAGTGAAAT
>Ga0209208_10000590_pt1 | contig 47786 bp, 37 predicted proteins | sample S1TSphfallax_3_FD_187694 | JGI IMG/M metagenome (GOLD analysis project Ga0209208, IMG submission 187694) | Host-associated microbial communities from peat moss isolated from Minnesota, USA - S1T2_Fd - Sphagnum fallax MG (SPAdes) (version 2) | ecosystem: Host-associated > Plants > Peat moss >...
TAGCCATTAATAGAATAGCCACCAATAACCATTAATAAAATAATAACCAATAGTCATTAATAGAATAACCACCAATAACCATTAATAGAATAACCACCAATAACCATTAATAGAATAACCACCAATAACCATTAATAGAATAACCACCAATAGCCATTAATAGAATAGCCACCAATAACCATTAATAAAATAATAACCAATAGTCATTAATAGAATAACCACCAATAACCATTAATAGAATAACCACCAATAACCATTAATAGAATAACCACCAATAACCATTAATAGAATAGCCACCAATAACCATTAATAAAATAATAACCAATAGTCATTAATATAATAACCACCAATAACCATTAATATAATAACCACCAATAGCCATTAATATAATAACCACCAATAGCCATTAATAGAATGGCCACCAATAGCCATTAATAGAATGGCCACCAATAGCCATTAATAGAATGACCACCAATAACCATAATATAATAATCACCAATAACCATTAATATAATAGCTACCAATAGTCGTTAATAAAATAACAACCAATAACCATTAATAAAATCGCCACCAATAGCCATTAATAGAATAACCACCAACTCCCGACTTTTAGTGGTCGGGAAGAGGTCGACTCTCGACTTTTAGTGGTCGGGAAGAGGTCGACTCTCGACTTTTAGTGGTTGGGAGTCAAATTGTCAGTTTGACTCCCGCCCCTTTTTTTGTCCATAACTTGGGCGACAGATGTCCAAATGGCCAATGCGAGGCCATTTTCGATATCTACGCTTCAAGACCTTTCCAACGACACCAAGAACACCTCAATGCGAGGTGTTTTGGGCCTTGCTATCGAACCCTAAACATTCGGGAGTCCCGAAGGACTCCAAGTCCCCAACTTTGGGAGTGTTGGGTTTCACCCCCACACTTGGCCAAAGTGGGGTTGCGACACATATACTGACATCTAATAATCAACAATTTTTTGCGAAATATTTATTTATTTAAACTCCGCATTGTTGCACAATACTAGTGACATTCAACTATGTGCTTATGTGTTTGGAGAAGGGAGATGTGTTTATATTGTTTATGTTGTTGTGGAGATGCAATTGCATTTCTAGGACAATGTAGATAGATTGTTTTGGGTCGAGTCCAAATAATATATCAATTGCATATGCTATTGTAAAAAGCCCACAAGATGAACCATCAAATCGAAAACCAATAATTTTAAAAAATGGACTCAACCTCATAACTAATGGGTTTTCATTTGGAGAATATTTCTTTAAACTTGGAATTGTTGGGTTGTTTTTTTATATTTTAAATGGCACCCCATGCTAACAATTCTTCTAAAAAAACTTCAACCCAATTGTAAACATTGGTCAAAACAAGTCCAAATCAAATGATCTTTGAATCATTAAAAATGTTTCAATGCAAGTTATGACATAGTGGGCTCACATTGCCCAAAAAAATATAAATAAATAAACAAAGAAAGGTTTGAGAGGTTAAGGAAAAAAATGCCAAAATGATTCAAAAACAACCATTCATTAGGCAATTTGGGGGACTAAATCATGTCCAATTTAAAAGCTTATTCAAAATAGAAATTTATTTTTTTCTCAAAGGTTACCAAATGGTATATTTGCATGCCTATTTTGCCAACCTACCTAGAAGGCTACTTATCCACCTACCTACTTGCCTAGCTAGACTACTTACCCACCTACTTAAGGTTGATGCATAATTGGGTGGACTAATTTGGGTGTCACCCTAACCAATTATGCCTTATGGTTGCCATTACAATGCCCGTTTTGCTTTATAGGTTTTAAAATTGAAATGGACTTGGTTTAAATATCTTAACTTGAATATCTACAACATGCATAAAATCATTTTATAAATTTATAAAATTTATAAAAGCCATGAACTTTTGAATTCAAAATTCTTGGATTGCACTTCTGATTTCCATTTCTATGTGGACTATGTTATGATCCATTGATTAGTGGGGTGTGTGTGTTAGGGACTTGGATTTAGTAAAATATCATATCAAATAAGCATAAGAACAAAATAAATAATGAATTTAATTTCAAAACTATACTTATGGACTTTTGAACGTGCTAATCTAAAGCATTTTTTCATAAGTCCATATCATATTGGAAGAAGAAACATTTTATAATTTTTTGCTTAGATGCTTAAAAAAAATAAAAATCTATATGTGCCATTAATGACATGGAAAAAATATGGAGGAAATCAATGTAAACTAGTGTAAACTAGTTGTAATTTCCCAAATTTGGCCATTTTTTTTAGTAAAAAAAATTTCTAGTTGTGTGGCAAATTGGTCCACCCAACCATGCGTCAACCCTTTAGTTAGTGTACCTACCCACATACCTCCTACCCACCTAGTTACCTAAGTCCACATTGCTAAATTTTCAAGTTTACAAGTGCACTTTACTAAGTTTTCAATTGTGCATATGGCCAAGTTTTCCAAGTCTGCACATTGTAAACATTATAAGAATTAATCATTTTTCAAGTTGTTTAATTTGACTAACATGTCCATTTTGACAAAATGTTGGTCAATTTGACTAAAGACCCCTAGTAGCTAAGCAACACATTCAAAATATGCCATAATTATTTCATAGCAAACTAAAAAATATTCTGGGTGGTTGCAAGATAAGGTGGACCAATCTATCTACATTGTCTTGGAAATGCGATAACATCTCCACAACAACATAAACAATAAAAACACATCTCTATTCCCCAAACACAACCACATAGTTGAACGCCATTAGTTGTGCACACCATTTTCCTACCCATTTGTTAATGTCTTACATTAGTATTTATTTTGACATATTGTAAATCTCTTTTGGCTTTAGAATCTCATGTTTGCAAGGAGATGTTTGGGAGTGAGGCATCATAATTTGAATTGAACATAGGATTGTTTTAAAGTTTATCATTTTTGGAAGATGGAGTATTATTCATTGTAGAACATGGAGTTTTGATGAGAGTATGAAATAAAAGTAGATTGTTTTATGGAAAAGCTTCAATTCCATACCTAGATGTATTGTTTTGATGTTTTTCTCATACCTTCATGATTGGATTAAAGTTTTGAGCCTATATATGAGTAGATATAAATGAACAGATTTTATTAGTATTAGTTTCATGAAATTTTTAGTCCAAAATTAAACCATAATATAAAATAAGAATTATGTATTTACTAACCTCTTCAACACCTTGTGCTTAGGTGCTTTGTTTATGTGTACAAGGACATTCTAAGATGAAATAAGCTTACCCTCATAAGCTTGTTTTAGTTCAAAGAGGCTATATCATCAACTTTGTGAAAATCAAAATATCAAGCTCAAACACCAAAAGTGAAACCCAAAATTATATGCAATACCTTTCACAAAAAAAAATATATACATGTCGTGAAAGTGCCCAAAGTGGCCCCCCCGTAATGTGTTTTCACCCTTTTGTTGTTGTTTCATAGTTGTCCCATAATTGGCCCATATAATAGTAACCAACTTGATAACTAGATTGTCAAAAAGCTAGACAAACATATAAGTATGCAATTTATCAAAAACAACTACATTGTTGTTATTTTAATATTATTTAATCATTACATTATTAACATAAAATAATATTTTTGCTACTAAAACATAACCATTAGGTTCATCATAGTTGCCACATGGTTGAAAGATTGTAAGGGGCAACTATTTAACTACTATGCGACAACTAATTAGTAGGCATATTATAATTATTCTACTCATATTGAACATTTGTCTAGATATGTATTTCCAAATGAACAACAAATTACAACTAGATGTTAAATTATTGGGTCCCATATAGTTGTCCAGTAGTTGTTTAAATTACCAATTCCCACTAAGAGGCAACTAATGGTAACTTATAAACAATTGAACACCAACCAATGTTTTCAAAAATTACAACTATGTTTTTATTATGTAGGATTAGTTTGCAACTTAATGTTTGGGTGTTGGGTCAAGTGTAGATAACCTTGAGTTGCTGAGTATTATATTGTATAACCACTATGCAACTCATATGAAACTAATCAATGTTTTCCTTGGTATTTCAACTTGAAAACAATTATCATGTTCCAATCATGGTACTTGGATGTCACTCCATTGACATCACTAGGTATCATTTTGTAACCAAAATGTTTGGTTAGGTGGTAAACATTAATTGTTTAATGTGGGGAATGCAACTACGAGTAATTATATTCACATGAATGAATCCCAAATTGCAACTGGGTATTTGGTTACAAGGTTTATTGTAGTTGCATGCTAGTATTAAATTACGCACATTTGCATCATTACAACTCATGTGTAACAACATTTTGCAACTAGTTTAAAACTATGGTAAACAACTAATGTGTATTTCTAATACTTTTGTGGCACAATTGTCCAATGGGGGGTACTATTATGCAACTAGGGGTTTCATTTGTTGGTCTAATATAGTTGTGGAAGAACTGCCTTATGATGTGGTTTGCAACTATATAGTAATTAAATAGCAACTTGGTTGTTTAATTATAATACTACCCTGTAATTAGGTCCCTATTTATGGATGTTTTGGCTTGCAACTATGTGTTTGGTTATATGGGTGAAGCAAAGTGCATGGTAGTTGGTATGAACAATGTATTATAACTACATGGTAGCTTATGATCAACTCTCATGTGATATTGGCAACTAGTTGGCAATTCACATGTAAATTCCTATTTTTATCCTTGATAATTACATGCCCATAACTAGGTAATGTTCCACAACTGATTCACAATTCAAGTGGTCATTTCATGCAATGAAGCTCAATAGTAGTTTACTAGCACTAGAATATGTATCAATTCACTAACAACTCATATGTAATTCATATTATGAAATTGTAATTAATTAACCTTAACAATGAACTTGTGATGAAGTGTAAGCAAAATTATCAAACAAGTGACAATAAATCATTAGCACATGCTTTATATTGCGACATAGGTATTTCTAGCAAACATTAAACATGTACCAATTTGTTGGATTTATTTAACTTTATACCCAATGATCATGAGACTCAATAACAAGATTCAAAAAACACATGTTCTCAAATATATAGTTATGTCACAAGATGCAACAAGAGCAAACAAATTTGTACCTTGTGTCAGATGTAAGAGAGAGAAGTCATCACATGTGTATTTTTGACATTTATTACCACCCATACAACTAGGTACCCAAACATGTTGACGTGTTTCTATAGTGGTTTACTGGTATAAAAAGGAATGATAAAAAAAAACATTAAATACCAACTAAGGTTCAACAACTAATGGCTTATTGTTGACTAGGAGTTGACACAACTAAAACAAAGTGACTATTTCTAACAAAAATATGGAAAAATACAAATATTCCATTATTCACATGGTTGGCATTCGCCATGTGCATGATCAACTTAAATAAAAGAGCACCAAATACCAACTAAGGTTCAATAATTAATGGCTTACTTTTGTCTAGGAATCGATTATCCACCTCCTTGAACTATCATAACAAATATGCACCAAAAAACAAACATCCAGTTCTATCAATCATACAAATCAAATATACACAACTAAAACAAAGTTATTACTTTTGACAAAAATATGGAAAACATACCAATATTCCATGATTCACATGGTTGGCACTTGTTGTGTGCTAGTTGTTGGACATGCATTGAGCAAAAGTTGTTGTGTAATCAAAGTTATTATGGAGGGTTGACCTTCCATAAAATATTTTGGAATAACTTCCATGATGAATTTTTCAATGCAGTAGAGGACAAAAAAAAAGCCTATACAAAGCCAACACCCACCATTCAAATTAACCTAAAGAAAACACCAATGGAATACAACAAAACCTTGCTTCAAATTTATACACATTTTATCAAAGGATAGTCATAAATTGCATGCTATCAAATCCTAGTATATACCTTTGGATTAATACTTCATACTTAACATATTCCTTGACAAAGGCATTTTTAACCCCATAAGCACATTAAATAACACACTGTAACAACTTAAATGCCATAGTTTTGCACCTCAATCTAACTTTGATTATCAAAAAATCTTGCAATCGCACTTTTGCAAAGAAAATTACATAAGTACACATAATGGTCAATTAGTGTTAGTCACAAAATGTCCCCATAGAAAATGGCATATCTATTCCACCACTAGAATAAGTATTATAGATAATATGTGGATTATATTTTATTCTAGGCCCCAAAACAATAAACAACCTATTTTTTAAGATAGAAGTAGATTGTCTTCCTCCCACAACATGCATGTCCCTTCCACATCTTTCAAAATCCTCTATGAAGGACAATCATTTTCAGTGGGGGCAAATAATCCCATATTGCCATCCACAACACACCACACTACCACCTTGCATACACCTTCTATTTTTTTGAAGTGAAACTTTTCACCTACAACTCCTCCACTTGCCCGTTGGCTACAAAAAATTTCTCATCCTTTGGGTCCACCAAATCCACTTTGTCTCCTTTGATAAATTGGCATATTGATTCCCCATAGACCCACAAATGTTTATTTTTCCTAATATATTTTATTGGCTATAACTTCAAACACGATTTAACAACTTGGATTTTCACATACCTTCTCTTTTGCTCATCACTTTTATCCACATTTGCAATATGAACATCTTCTTCCCCCTTCCCTCTGGCCTTAGGGGGTAGTAATGAAATTCACATATTTTTGTGTAGATAACTCATTGGCCATTTGTTAGTGAAGGAAACCATAGTTTTGTTTGCTTCTACCACCATACACAAAGTCAACAAAAGCACATGGTAAGCCCATGTTGCATTCCAATTTGACAACATCAAACCAAGCTAGCACATACCTATTAATTTTGCATATGTTCTAGCCTTCCTGATCTCCCATGCTTGCTAGGTCGGTGAACTATGTTCCACACCCTTGCCATTTGCTTTGCACATTGCCATCTTAAAATCAAACAAGTTAATAGATCCACATTGCACAAAACATCAACATTCAACTTATGATGAAGCTCAAACATTTCAAACTTTATTATAACAAAATGTCATAAACTCATTGATTCCTTCTCATTATTTTTGGTATTAGCTTAGTATTCTTTCAACTTTTCCCATGACCATGAGTCACAACATGTAGGAGGATCACACTCAGGATTCTTTAGCCATAATCATTTCAACCTTGCACGTTTTTGCTTCAAGAAGGAGCCAATGTTCTTTTCAGGGCATGGAGTGTGAGCCCTGGGGCCATCCCACTCAAACTCCTTGTTTAACTCCTCTTGTATCCTTTCAACATCCAGATGTCATTGCACATTTATGTCTATAATTGAATAGTCCAAGTACCTATTGCTTAGTGTGCAAATCATGTCATCCCATGCATTTTCACCTTTAGATGCACATATTACAACACCACCTTGGTATGTTGTAACAACATAAGGTTTTAAACCCATTTTTTTCTCAATTTTTTTTTCCTCCCAAGTTTTTTGGGCCTTTGTTTATGCCCTTCAGACTTCATTGTTCTCCTTGTGTTTCCTACCCCTTTCTTTGTAGCTTGGGGACTATGTAAATTGATTACGTGGGACAATTATGAACCCAGGTGGTACTTGATAACCACCCTTGTCACGATGGCTCTTGGCCCTTCCTTTTGAAGATTCATGCCTTCTCCTCTTTTTAGGTTTAAAAAGGCCAAACAACACGAGAATTTTTTGAAGGGCTAGAAACAACCAAAAATAAACTAAAACTTCATGCAAACATCAAAGATAAAAAATCAAGTATAAAAAATAACAAGGAAAAAATACATGAATGAAAATAACACAACAAACAAATCTTAACAAACTCATATACATATTTATTGGTTCTACATTCTTGCCCCATGGATTGCCAACAAATAATCTTTTAGGCTTCAATAATTAACCACAATATTTTTGAGATTACATTTTTACCTTACAAAAGCTAAACAACATGTATAAAAAAAAATGAAAACTAATAGAAGGTACATGTGGCCTTTGCATTTCAAATAAAACATACATGTTTTACATATGGGCTCAACTCTAGGTGTTGTTTACCCTTGTCCTTGGTATGGGTTGTAATTGTGGTGCCAATAGTTGGTTGCAAATACTTTTTTTCTCCCTCTCCTATTGACAAAGATGAACTGAATGATGAAGAAGACCCAGAGTCTAACACATTATACATGTTAGTGTATGTGTCACCAAATAATGAATTACTTGAACATGGTGGATTATCACTCCTCATCATGTTGAACATAGAGTATAAGCAACTACAAGTTGTTACTTCCAATACAATATTATCAAACTTGAAAACAATATTCAACCAAAAAAGAGAGTTGATAATTGCATGCAAAATTTAAAATGCAAAGAAGACAAACGATCTATCTACATAACTTAGGAGATAAAACTTTGGCACTTTTGATGCACAAGTAACAATGCAAAGAACAATTTAGGGAAAAAAAACCTTGGCAATCTTGATGCATGGTAGATGTGGATTTTATTCCTGCTGAATTATTTCATATTTATTGAAACAACATATTTGCACTACATATATTCACACATTCACAATTTTGAACAAATTTTGAACACACATATTAGCTGTTCGTTAATACATTAGATTTTTGGTTATTTTTTATAACTAGAATTTGTACTTTAGAATACAATGTAGAAACAACTATAAATAGAATTATAGTTTATTTCATGATATCTTTAATACCATAGATGATTCACACAACACATTGAATATGGAGACCAGTGAAGAAGTTTGTACTTCCTAGTTTACTTAAAAGTTCAACAAAATTACAGCAAAATTCCATGTTATATTGAAATGTCCTCAAACAACAAATCCCAATTTGTAATATTCAACAACATAATTTGTAGTTTTCTACAAGTACCTACATATCTCCTCTAACTCCAAAACTATGTGTTTACGAATGTCCTTCACTTTCCCAAAACTCCCACCCTTAGGCAATCCCCAAGTCACCATCAACATGAATCAACAAAACTAAACAGGAATTCAAAATTCAAACTGTTAATGTCTAATGACCTATCCTTATATGTAATGTTTTGTAATTCCCCAAAAACAATGTAATCTACCTACTCCATTAACAAGAGCCCAATGACCAACCACCAAAGAAGACCACATGTGTAAAGATGTGAACAAATAACAAAGTATAGGACGAGCATTACAAGCATCAATACAAATCATGACATACTACACATGATGAATATTCATGTTCTGCATGATCAACTTGCTAATGAAATGATGGTGATTAGAGCCTAGATAAATGTGACATGCCTTCATGCTTCTACAACTACAAATAGATCTGCAACAATATACATTATCTTAAAACAATCATAGTCAACATATGAAACACATTGGAAGCAACTTAAATGCATAATTATGTTATACTTGTGACTAGATAATAAATAAGTTCAAAGTTTTTAGTATGCATTAATTAAACTCCAAACCCCATAAACAATTTTTTTTGTTATTATCTTATCAATTGGAGTTCCCATGTTAAAAAAAAAGGTGCTACAATGTGTCACCAAAATCAAGAATTTCAACCATAGTTTTTTAAAAGGTGATTTGAACCATTGAATAAGCAAGATGTTGTTTCTCTCTAATAGATCAACATTCTATTTTGACCAAATTTATCAAACATTCCATCAAATTTTGCCAAAACCACCACTAGATCATGATAACCTATTAGAGTTCAAAGGTAAGACAACCTTATATGCCTCTTTCATATGCCACATGCTCAAGAAAGCTATATGCAAGAATTGAACTAGGACAATAATGGTGGCATAAATAAACCAATTTCTAGATGGAATAAAGTTAGCAAGAGGCACCCACTATGAAATAGTGATTGGGAAGTGAAAGATGATTAAAAAAGGTCAAGAATATCGTTGGACTTTATTTCAATGTTGTCACAATCCACCTTCTTCTTGCCCTTGCCACCTTCTTACTTAGGAGATCAGTAGTGGTGAAGGTGCAATAACCAGCTATTGTTCCTAAACTTGGACGAAATTGATTTTGATTGCAAGCCTTTAACTACTTTGTTTTTGTTGACATAATTAGACTAATTCATATTTCTTTCTTCAAGTTTATTTGCTCCTAGTGACAACAATGGAGAACTTAATGTCACTAAGATTTGGAGTAAGCTTGTCAATAGACACACTAGGGTGAAATCACAATCAATTAGACACAAAAAGTAGTTATCATTCATGTAATCATATTTTTGCACATAAATGCAAGAAAGTAGAGTCAACATGTTTTCAATCATTATCAAACCATCGTGTTGCTCAATAGTAGGTTTATAGTTTGTTTTATACAAAGTTTGGGAAACTTTCATATAATAAAAATAGGTTAAAAGTATTTTTGAAACATATTGGCGAAAATGTGTTAAAAATATAATTTTACATTAGAAAGCATGATAATTATTACTTGTAAAGTAAAAGTTGAAAGCACATAAGTATATTTGAGAACAACAATATCCATGAAAGTAGAAAAATCCAATATTTATCCAACTTTAAACCTACTTTCTATGAAATATGTACCCAAAAAGTAGAAAAAAATCTACTTGCAATTGTGAAAAATCTATTTAAATGGACATTAAACATGTAATATTTCTATATCATTGGCATAAATTCAAAAAAATGCCCATATTGATCATTAGAAAAAATAATATTTTAAAGTTTACTATATGAAGGTGTATTTTATGGCTACTTTCCATTTGTGTAGACAAGTATCATAGAGTGTCAAATTGATCATGTTTTCACCCATTGTATTTATGTAGTTTCCACCATAGGGACAAGATAATTTTTTGTGGTCAAATTGTACGTGTGGTTCCAACTACTTCCATTTTTTCATGCGAGTTTGTTGGATCATTTACATACTCCCATTAGTTGCATTTGCAAGAGTTTTAAGGTTTGCTATCAATCAGTCTTTTTCTCCCTTGGTAGCCCATATAAATTCATCAGTAACAGTATGAACTGGGGTTGTTATGAATAGGTCATTGTTCCCTTTAATTATGACAACAAACATTATACATAATTAAAATGGAAAAATATAAAAAAATAGAAAAACAACGATGCTAGATAGAAAATGTGTTGTGGATAATAGAGTAGTGACATGGAGCCAACCCATAGACTCCTTCCCAAATAAAATGCAAAACTTTACTTGCAAAGATTTTATTTATTTTTCTAATTCCTCGAGCTTCATCTCATATTGTAGCCTTAGGTATATAGGATCAAAGTTCTAAAATATCTTCATCTTAGCTTCCATCGCAACAAGAAAACTAAAAACATTAACTTTTTGACTCTATAACAATGTAGATATTACATCATGTGGTGTCCAATGAATGTTATATGACCATAAGGCATAGCTGCAAAGTCCTTTGAGTAGGAACGTAACATAAGGCAAGTTCACCCAAAGATAAACAAGTAGTAGGGAAGATGATTTTAGACATTAAAAAAATTTAAAAATTGTATCACACACTCACCTATTTTTTTTGAAGGTGAATGGTAAGCTCTTGAAGCTATTTGCAAAAATTCTCTTTGGCCACCACAATAATATTAGTTTCACTAGAAGGATCACTTGTGTGGATAGACAAAAAAAATTAGAAGTGAATGTTTCAAAATTTTAAAAAGGATGAAAATGATCCCATTAACAACATACATGAATTATAGACATCTTACTAGCTATTAAGAACATTCTTCCATCAACATGTGTGCTTATAAAATCCTTAATCTTGGAAACCTAAATCCTTCAATCCTATTACCCTAAACTTTAAATCCTAGTAACTTATATACTTAAATCTTGGAACTTTAAACCTTACATCCTCGTACTAACCCTAATTGTTAAAATTTTGTAACCCTAACCCTAAATCATTTGAGAAAAGTCCTAGAATTTGATATCATTAGGTATTGAGAGATCCATGGATTTTTGGGAGTTCAATCCATGTTGAGTTTGGACCTCATCGTCAGTGTCAACTAAGCACCTAAAGATTGATCGATTGACATTTGTTCGTCTGTTTAAGATGTCATCCCTTGTTGCAAGGAGATCCCTTGAACTTTGAGGTGCACTTTGTACAACCCAGCAACTCAAATGACCACATATTTTTTTGTGCGCCCAGATTCTTACGTTCATCTTGGAAGCTCTCAATTGGTGCCGATTAAGCACCTCCAAAGCTTTTTTGGTTCATGAAATCTCTTGAGAACCCACAGGTTGTTTCAGATCTAAATTACTTTAAAAGATCATTCCAAAAAAATACATATACAAACTCGATTTCTTGAAGAAAGCTACTAATTAATATTATTCTAAATAGTTTCATTGAGCTCTTCAGTGTTTTGTGTAACATCAAAAAGCTCTAGTAAGAGCTCAAGATCTTTGAATAATAATCATACTCAACCGCCTCTAAAGGTCATGTGTTGTCATAAAGCAGCCATTATAGGAACATTCATTTAAGAACTCTTCCAAGGTCTAGAAAACAATTTGGCCTTTTTAAGGTCAAAATTGAAATTGAAATCAAAATTGAAAATAGGAAAGTAATTTGCCTCTTGAATTGTGTTGGTTTAAGTTGGAAATGGCTCTACCTACATATTTGAAACAAGTAAACATGTGAATTTATACAACCTTGAAAGATTATCTTGTAAGTCTAAAAGACTTGGAAAACGTTCATTCCTCATGAAAAAATGGGTACATTAAACTTACCTCCTCCTTTATCACTTCTTGGTGCTTAAGCTAAAGGTTTATCTTGCTTGATTATGCCATCTGCTTTCTTTTTTAATGCTACTTCGAACTCGTCCACACAAAAAATGTCCCCTTCCTTCTTTTAAATTTCAACCCTGCTATTGTGTGTTCTTCTTTTGGCATTTGCAAACTTTCATATGACTTAAACCTAGTTATATTTCAACAACTTTTATTTATAATGCAACATGTTACCACTCAAATTTGATGACTTGTCCTTACTGTGCATTGTGAATGATTAGAGTTTTCTATAAAACCACAATAATTTGTTGTTGTGGATCCAACCTTTCTGTTCATGCTAACCAATTTGTAACTAATTTTATTACTTTTTGAAGTTCAACAAAATTTTGTTAGCCTTTTTAATGCACATTCATACTAATTTGTAATTTTTAAACGGTTGCTGGAATGTAAATTAACGTTGACTGGTGTTTTGGTCTTCTAGCATGAAATCAATTATCAACCCTACTAGCATTCTTGCCAGTATTTTCTGCCATGTTACACATTTTGTGGCCTAACATATATAAAATAATGGCAATCAAGGCTAACATGATAATGTTGTGATGTTTATAAAATTTGGCAAACTTGTTTTTAATTTTTCCTTAAATTAGGCTATATAACCAAACCTTTATAATATTTATGAATTTGTGTTTGGGTGGGTTATGATTTGTGTGGTGATATCAATTTTTATTTTTGCTACACACATGTCCATGTAATTATTACTTTATGAATAATTTGTTTATAATTTCTTTTTGTTCCATTAGTGAAAAAAAATACCATTGTTGTTCATAAGGTTTTATAAAAAATAAATAGTTTAAAGCACGCAAATTTTTTGAGGCTTCCACCAATATTTTCTTAGGTTCAAATTTACTTACATTGGGTTACTAAAATTTGGGACTTCCTATATGGGGTCATTGTTTACAAATGGTGGGAGAATTAAGGATGTCATTGGACATGATTTGTGGATAAATCATAAGATTTTTCATAAGTTTCAATTTTCTTTTTGCATTTTTTCACTTTGAGCATATTTATTTGATTCATGGAAAAACTGGACATATATAAATTTGGCCATGAACCTTCAATTGTTTTTGGCATAACTTGGTGTTCATTTATGTTATCATATCATTTGGACTAAGATTTTCTTAAATTTTTTAAAGCCACACGATTTATTTTTTGGTTCAAAATTTTGTAATAAGTGTTAAATTATGTTATTTATATTCAACCCTTGTATTCAAGCCTTGTGCTATTGCCTTCTTTATGTTTATTTTCTATTGCCTACAATCCCTTTGGAATTTTTTCCCCTTGGGACTATTTCAATGCTTTCACCAATGGGATTGCACGATTCAAATTGAAGGTGTTCTTGTGACAACGGTCTAATGTGGCCATCATTTGGTTTGTGTTAATGAACACCCACCGCCATCTCTTTGGCTCTTTAATTGGGCCCATTTTATTGATCTTTTATAAGTAGGGATGTCATAAATTTCTTTTCTCCCAATTGTTCTTATTATTGTTCCAATCATATTTCTCGCCAGGTATCTCTAATTAAGAATCATTCATTTACAATATCCCAAGATGGATTAAAAAGCGATGGTGTATTATGATGTTATTGATTGGGGTTTACTAGAGTGACCTTATGACATATTCGCTTTGCGTTCCTAGAATTATGTCCTCCCTTGACTGAACATCACCCCCAATACTTTGGTTGCATTATTGTTGTTAGGTTCATTGTTTCCTTTACACATTTATGTGCCTTTTCAATGTTGTATGTGTCCAATGTTGGGATTGTTGTCAATATTTTTTAATGCATTGTGTAGGGTAATGTTGAGTTTTCTTTTTGTGACCAATATTATTCTTGTTGTTGCATTGTCAGCTATATTGATGAGATTCTATGTGAAGGAAAATTGTACATGTTCTCCAATTTAATTATTTATAATCCTTTGGCATTATTTTTCATGACATTAGATAACCTTTTGTGCGCTATTGTTATTCATCGATTCATTTTACTAACAACATGTTTATGTCCTTGTGTATCTTGCATTGAATTCTCTAGTTTTAGTTCCTCATCTATTTCTCAATTTGAGTTCTTGATGCAATGGCATTTTTTGTCTTCTTATAGTTATATTGTTGTGAGATTTATCTCAGTGTTTGTCTTCTCTTTTAATCTTGATGGCTACTTCACATGTAATAAGAAAGCTAGATCTTACCATCTTAGTATTTAAATCTGGAGTTGTCAAAGTGACCAAAAATGTCTTATGTGCAATGTTTGGGTTTCCGATGCGGATCTCTACATATTTCTAAGGATGTTTCTTACACCGAATAAAACATTTAAAAAAAATTTATTTATCAAGTTCCTAATGTGAACTCTAAAGGGATGTTTTGGATTGTCGCCAATGGCAAAGATCAAATTGTTAGTGAGCATGTCGTCGACAATTCTCAAGATACTCTTCTAACACGGGGCAAAACTGCATTAGTGGCAAACATTGTTGTAGAAGGCGTCATGATGAAAGAATAACCCAATCTAGTTTCACATGACTCGAAGTTTTATGTCCTGATGGCAAAGTCATAGTTTATCGACCTTTGTGATTCTTCTAAAGAAGACGGCCCATCCCTTCTTGATGCAGTTGTCCTTCTTTACATGGATTTTCGACTTGCTAAAAAACAACTTCTGCACTTGGATGTGTCACAAACAGCTCATTTCACCAATGAATTTGATTCACTGAAAATAATGTCTTTGACCTTGCACGCTTCTTTTGAATGAAAATCCCTTGATTACAGTGCCATCACAATTGAATTTGTGAATTGTTTTCCCACAAAATTCAATTGTGACATTTTATTTGAGCTTCTTCTTATGCATCATTCATTGGGACATTTCAAATAATTGCAAGGTATGGACAAAAAGTACGATGGTGATGTTTAGTGCGAGTTGCAAACCAATAACATCAAGAATGTGTTTGGATTGGGCTTTAGAATGACCAAATGCCTTGGACATTTGTGTTGTCAGAATGATTTTTGTCGTTTGTTTCTTCACACAATAAAGGTAATTGGAGTGGTGATTGTTTTCAACTACCAATAGTTGGGTAATGTTCCGTGAAATCCCCAATTAGTACCAATAGTGGTAAGTTCTGTGACTCTTCACCCACATGTCTACAAGCTTGTAGTTGTAGAATGTATTATGTTGTTCACAAATTTCCAAATCTTTCAAGAGTTACAATCCACTTGGGCACCCATCCGCATCTATTTATAGAAGGGATGTGTAGAAAATTCTTCCAAGAGATGAAGAACATGGTTGCTGACGAGGTCTGTCACATGACAATTGCTACATCTTTAACTATTGTTTTGTTTATAAGTAAGACTTTTCTTTCTTGTCACTTGTTCAATGAGGACGAAGAAGGTCATGTGGAGCTCTTCAAAGGTGAAAAACTAAATCAAACATTGTTAAAGTTCATTCTTTAGGTGAGTCCAATAATTTCCATTTGTCATAATTGTTTTGGAATTACTTTCATCATACTTTCAACCAATCGAAAGTTTCATCCAAATAATTCATCTACTTCCAATCGTCATCCAAAATTTGATCCATGCTCCATGTTCATCCAAATATTTCATCTTTTTGTAATTTTCATCCATGTAGATGTGGTTTTCATCTGGCATAATTGTTTTGGAATTAATTCCATCCATACATTTCAACTTGTGAAAATTTTCATACAAATTATTTATCAACTTGTAATTATCATCCAAATAGTTCATTGATGTTCAATAATCATCCAGAATTTTCATCCATTTTGTGACTTTCATCCATGTACATGTAGAATAATATTTTCCACATCATTCCTACATGGCATAGGGATATTCTAAGAAAATTTTATCCACATCATCAAAACATTCCAAAAATATCCATTCTTGTTCATAGGCTCATGCTCACACTCACATGGTCATTTCATAGTGTCATTGCACCCAAGCCTAGGTATTCTAGATCATGAATATTTCAACCCTAATAATCTAGTAAGGGCACTTGAGTAATTTCATTCACCATGCATATGTACATCTTTCAAAATGCAAACCTCAACTTTACTAAAACGCCATTGAAACATCCATAGGGGTAGAGATTTGTGGAAGTCATAGTAGTCCCAACAAGGTCATCATGACACATTTTTAGTGTTCCTTACCATGCATGACATCTTTCAAAATGCAACAAGACACTCTACTCATAATCTCACATTCAAAATCCTCTGGATTTTCATCACAATAATCAGCTCCTTCAACCATTACAAACATGTCTTTCATGTTCCTAAATTGGATAATGATTTACTTTCAAGATGTGTAAGGAGCATATCTCCTTCCTTGTCTTCAATGTTGCCATTGACTTAGTCCAAACATCGTGGGTTAGTTGTGTTGCATCTATGTCTTCACTATTGGGCCAATTAGATGTAATGACATTGCCTTTACTGACTTGGAAAACACACTAGACAAAGTTAGTCACGACAACCCCTTTCCAAGCATGTGAAACTTGCCTTCACCTACAACAATGACACAAGATGTCTTCATCCTTTGGGCTTGCCCTTACACACATACACAAAAAAATATGAGTATAGAAAAGATCATTCGAAAGCCCATGTATGATTGATGTAGGGGCATTGTAAAATTGGGCTTGTGTTTTAATTCCTCGTGCTACCTAAACATGTGCCATTTATACACATAAGTATTCATTAGTCCAAAATCCTAGAAAACATAGACAAATATATTAATTGTTTTATCCACAACAACCAAATGCCCCCACACTAATGGCAAATGCTTAAACTGAATTTGCTATCTACCTCTAGATTCTAAAAGTTGCCATGATCCAATTCAAATTGTTGGGCTTTGTTCTGAAGTAAGTATTCTAAAAACTAGGGTTGTTAAATTGTAGATAGTACACCATAATCAAATCCCACTCAAGATGTAATCTAAGTATTTTCAACTTGAAACTTAAGGATATGCACAAAGAAAACATTAAAAAACATCAAAAGAAGGAAAGGTATGAATGTTAACCTAAAATGTGCAAGCAAAAATTGTGATAAAGCATGCTCAAAAAATGAACATGAATTCTACCAAAATGGCCACCACTTGAGCATAGACCTCAAAGTGAAGCAATCTTGATGTTGTCTCCTAGTTTGCCTTGGACATCTTTTGGCTTGCACTTTGCATTTGCAAGGTCAAAATTTTAGCACCAAGGGGGGATGCTATAAGTCATTTTGCAATATCATCTTCATTTGCTTAATCAAGATAGATGTGACTAACTACATGAAATTACATGCTTATGAGCAAACATAACAATGTACACATTGGGCTCAATTAGATTCATTGGAACCAACAATAGTTCTAGAATAGGATATTGTGGACAATAAGTCATCTGCATATCCTAGATCTCCCCCATGGTTCTTTTATATTTTGCTCAATGAAAAAAGGTTGACTACACATTGAATCATAGTGTAGGTGAAGAAAGATATCTCTCCATGAGATTGCAGCTTTAAAACCTTATAACATAATAGTTCATTTGAAGGTTACAACACTAAACACCTAAACATTCAAGGAAAACATCTTCACACACTACAAATTCACCTATGCACACCTTTTGCACACAAAATCCACAAAATCTTGAACTAGTTTTCAAGGTCATTTAACTATGGTGTTTCAAGAAGGGTCCAAGCTTTCCTCTCTTGCACTACAACTAATAAATTCCACCAAAAGAAAACAACAATGATGCCTACCACATAAAGGTTAAGGCCAAAATATACATTTCTCTTTTTATACAACTTTACATCTAATTATAAATGTAAACCATAAATGTCTTGGGTATTTCACCTAAGACCAAACAATGTATCCTATAGACTAACATCGTGCACCCTAAACCCTACAACCATACATGGTGATGTGACCATTTATAGACTTAGGATTGAACATACCTAAACCCTATCCTATAACCCACCATTGTGCACTATAAGGCTTTCTGCATAAATTTGAAAGAGAAATATATCATTTTTTTAATATCTTGTTTTGAACTTTGTACAAGGCAAAATACATGTTCAACTTCTGGCTCATAGAAGACAAAGCACACTACAACTTGGCACGTGCTGAGATTTATATGCAACTTGAGCGTATGAGTTGTTAGATTATGCACTTCCAGGTTTTATGCTTCTCATTTTTTTCTCATCATTTTTTTCGTTAGACACAAATTTTGGTTTGGAGTGTTTGCAATAAGGTGAAGAAGATGAAGAGTTAAAGTTTTTCTTTTCTAATAATGTTTTATTGGTGCTAGTAGTTGGTTTAGGGTCTATTGCATTGAGTGATGACATTGAAATATAGTTTTAAAAGTCTAAATTATCCCCACAAATATAGGTGTTCATCCTCACAACCTAATCCTCCTTTTTAACTTCATAGTTAGGTCACGACCATCACAATTGTTAATCCAATATGAAATGTAGCACAATTTTCAAGGAAACTTGCAGCAATGGTGCTCCTACCTTTGATTCCTTTATTAATACTCAATGTAACATTGTGAAAAAGCGTGGGTTTTGTAATATGTGGGGTTAAAGTAACCTCTCAAGCTGGAAATGACCTTCTATTTTAACATATTGCACAGTCCATTGGTTAGAAATGTGGATTTATTTATTTTGTTCTAGATTTGAAAACAAGACATGGCAAGTCCATTAATTTCAACAAACTACAAATCCACTAGTTATAAGGGTGTTTATGTTTTGTTCAACCTCTGGAAATTCCTTTGACATTAACTTGTTGAGTAAATGGTGTTGGTAATGGAGTTATACTCATGAGTCCTAAATTCACAAGGTGGCAATGTGGTTACATGTATTAGCTATTGATGATGATTGAATCCACATAGGTGTGTGATTTTTTTGAAATCTTAATAACATTTTTTCTTACATACCTAATTTGAAAATTCAAGCCAAATTGCTATGTTATGCCTTGGTTGGCCATGGAATTTCCATAAGCTGCTATATGTGTTTTTTTTTCAAATTTGGGTATAAAATATTGAAACATGATAAGTGTTTTTGGCTAATGGGAAAGGATTGTGTTCCAAACAATGTGTTTTTTAAAGTGTCTATGGAAGTTAAACTTTTCCTAGTCAAAAGTGTCATTTGTGTATTTGATGTAGGTTTCATTTTGGCTTTTCCAAAGCCCGCCACATAAAATGTTGTTAATTCACCTATCAATTCATATGAGGAAGAATGTAACCATAATGTTGTTCGAGTTAGAAAGGTTGTGTAAGGATTTGGGATTGAACAAGAAGTAGAATATTTGTAAGCCAACCTCTCCTCTTTCTACAACTTGATTAATTGCTTTTTAAATCTTGTTCCTTAATCCTCTAAGCTGCCACATTTGACTTTGTCTTTCCTTTTAACATGGGATTATATTATAAGTTTTGTGGCCATGTATGTCCAAACCTTAAAACTTTCACACATTCTGAACGTTTTTTTCGTTTTCCAAAGGAGGGTAACTATTACAATTATTGTGAAGAAGAAATCTGTAGTTATTAAGTCTAACCAAGAAGGCCCATGTTGGTTTAGTGTATGTATAACAAGCAACTTGGTCTTGCGTGTGAAAAAGGCTATAGTTAAAAATGATGTTAGCTCAAAATATTGAAAAGACACAACTAATGCATCATTATAGGATGATGTATAAGGGTCAAGTTACCACCCAAGCTCTAAGGGTGATCAAAACAATGAGGCCCTTGAAGATGATGCTATAATCCTTTTCGAAGTTCAACAAACAAAAGTTTGAAAAAAGCTTGCCCTACAAGGGCCCCGAGCCATGGTGCAAAGGTAAACACCTTACCTTAAACATGATCAATTTACAATTGGTGAAAGTTTGAAAACCATTTTGGCTTTAAGCAATTCATTTTTAGCTTGTAATTTTGTTAACAATATCTTTTAAATTAATTGCTCCTTATTTTTAGCTATCAAAATTGAGGTTGTTTTCAACTTCTTTAAGCCCCATTCCTTATTTGTGGATACATATTTACCTTTGCTTTCCAATATCCTCCAAACAATAGAACCCAATGGCTGCAAGGTAGAGGACACAATTGGCTCCAAGTTGACACACAAGGATATATACATGCTAAGCAACAATAGCCAATTTTTACTAATGGGGTCTACAATGGGCTACACCAAATGGGGTATATACTATGGCTCCATAACCAAACTGTAATATGCATATGTAGGCAAACTATAATACCCAACAACAACCAAATTGGGCTACAAACACCAAATAGTGGGGGGTTGGGCCCTTTCAATATTGTGTAGTGGGTCCACAAGGCACACAATTCACTTTTACAAGACAAAGTTGTTAGCCTAATTCTATAAGGCCATTTCCATAACACATTCGTGTGCCACCTCCACCTATAGTGTCTAAGGGGACATGCTTACTAGTAGTGCCCACACATGTAGTACATGTAGAGGTTCGATTTCCACTCCTAGATGCCCTTCCCACATTAGATGTAGTTGCCGCTTTCACATTAGCTATAGTTGCCCCTCCCACAATAACTATCCTTCCTGCACCAACCTTGACAAAAATTGGGTCAATGATTCGCCTTTCGGAATTAAATAATTGGGCCAAAAAAAAAAGCAATAAAATAAGCATATGACGTGGTGATGGAAGAACGAATGGGAAAAGGTTTGAAACCCCATGTGTAAAATTGATTGCTAAAGGCAAAATAGATGGGGCCTATGATGGCAAAAATGCATGGGATGACCTAGTGAGGTCACAAGCACCATGTCATCTTGATGTGTTCATTGTACATGTTAAAGATCATAATCCTATAGACATGGCATCACTTCAAGCCCAAATGGAAGGGCTTTTTGAATACAAGCATAATCTTTTACGCCAAAAAGAATTTGAAGATTACGTGCATCAATTTTTGAAGGGAGAGAAGTTGAAACATAAACATCTTTTCACACACAAAGCCCAATGAACTTGCCCACTTGGCATAGACCTAGCTCAATGGGAGCGACTCATGAAATACTACAAATGAGAAGACAACAATGAAAGCCTCTCACATGTCCATTACTTGAGGGAACTGAATAAAACCATCAAAATACGGGTGTGGTGGCAAAGTAACAATGGTAAAATGCATGTATGCACTTTTTGTAAATTTTTATTTTTATCATGTGCATTTTGTTGCAGCATTGGTTCATGGGTGGTGTGCCTTATAGAAAAAAATGAGGGCTAGGAGCCTTTCATTCACATAAATTGTAATTGTAGGGTGTTAGAAATATTATTCAATTCTAATCCCCAAGGTTGGTGAATGTGATTTACATTCATCAAAAGGATGAATATATTCTCATCCTTGTAGTAGTTAGGTTAGGTTGAATAGTTTAGGGTTTAGAAGAAGAAACTACTTAGGGCTTGGCGACGGCTAGGGTTAGGGTTTGGTGGCGACTAGGTTAGGGTTAAGTGGCGGCTACTTTAGGGTTATGAAATAATATATAGTGGAATGGTTTTTTGAGTAGTCTTTCATTCTCTCTTTTTGTGGTTTTGAGTGCACATAGAACCTTCAAACGTTGTTAAATATTGCAAGTCATAGTTTTGTGATTGTAGTATTTGAAGCATACAACCTTTGTAATTTTTTTGTTAGTTAATACAATTGTTCCATTTCATGAACCTTGAAGCTTTCATTTCTTGCTTGTTTTCAAGTTATTTCCAATACAAGGCTGGAATCTGAACAAACATTAGCAAAGACAATTAACACAAACTTAAACCTTTTAAACCAACATGATGGTTTTGTTTTTATGTTCCATTTTTCCATGTAGTTTTTTTCCAATAGAGTTTTAAGGATCATAAAAAGTCTATATAGGCTTTAAGAGTTTAAATCACCCAAATAATTTACATTTGAATAGACCCTAACTATGTGATTCCATATTTGGTAATGTTCATGGATATTTACAAATGTGTTAATTTTTTCTGTAGGGTGGCAACACAACCACATTATCATCACATGTCACAATTATTGAATCTAAGTTGCCTAAAATTATTGGCATGATTACACAAGTGTTGGAGACTTGCAACAAAAATGCCAAGTCAATCCAATCCTTCAATTCCATCATATTGGAGATTATGTGACAAATTTAAGCAAATGGAATGGGTATGGGGAGTCCAGAGGTGCAAATACATCCATAACAAATATAAGTATGCCAAATGAGACAGTGGTAAATGAGCAAGTGAAAGCTTGCAAAGGTAAGAACTTGGTTCAAGAATTTGATGTTAACGGTGCACTAAATGGGCCAATGGAATCCAAAGATCAAAACAATGGTGAGTCGTTTGATTGCACAATTCCAATAATAGGTTAGCAATAATTCCTGGTTGTTAATGTTTTTACTTGCAAAAGTCTACCTACTCAAGTGAGTGTCCCAATCATTCGTGGTTATGATTGCATTCATACCTATACAATTCATTATATTATAATTGTGAATTCCATTTCTTGGTGACCACATTTCCATAAATTCGTGGAATTAAAAGTTAGGTTGGCATCCTTGCACACATGTTGATATTTATATCATTGGTTTTTTGTCCAAATATGTGTCCTTGCAATTATTCCTTGTTCAACATGGTGAACTAAAATAATTGTGTTGTGGTTCCACATAATGCATGTGCTTGATATGGATACCGCATTGCCCAATCATGTATGTATATTGTAACTAATTTATTGTAGTCCTTAGAGTTTCATGGCACATGTGTTATTCCTAGTTTTGATAAAGGTGGGACATTGAACTATCTACTTGTTAATTCATGCAAAAGACCAATGTGGTAATCAAGTTGCCAAGCTAGGTATGTGTGTAGGTTGCATATTAAATAATCATCCCATTTTATTGCACATATTCAATTTTATGTCTTGAATAAATTCTATACCACCTTTTTAAATTGTGGCACCATAGTGTACATTGGCCAATCCAAATAACATGGGGTCTTTCATATGATGAGTTGAATTAAACAATGTTGTTTGTGTAATAGTGTGATTACCACAAAGCCGAGTGAACTCCACATAACCTCTCAAACAACTTAGAGCATGACTCGACAACTAGGAATTGATAAAATGATTTAGGTGGGTTAACATAAACACAATTTTCCATTGTTTGTTAAAAACATTACCCAATTATTTCAATTCCCATAAATTTCAAGTTTGAGCTGATATATGTATTACAAATTGTTGGAGCAACTGTCGACCATGTAATTTAATATTGTTGGTTGCTTCTGAAACCATATTTTAAATCAAATGTTCTGGTTATGTACATCATATTGATAATGTAACTTCTTATTTTGTGGATTCAGTCAAACAGATGAAGATAAATATGTCACAGTTGATTCACATCAAATTCTAAAACGAAAATCAACCACCAATGCACACAATCAAGTCTTGATAATAAACTTGATTCTTTATTTTTTTTAAGAAATCAAACCTAACACCTTTTTTTACCTTATACTAGATGCACAATATGATTACAAGGTCATTAAAAAAAAATTAGTACCCAATTGCACTCAACATAATTGTGATCAACCTTGTGTTAAAATTAATGCACATATGTTTGGTTTATTTGGGTAGTAGATCACGAGGTTGAAGAAACCAGTTAGGGCAGACCTCCCCATGCTTAGATCTCAAAAGGATGCCACAACATCACAAGAGGCATGTGTGGAAATCTCAACCACACACAATGTAAGACTAATTTATACCAATATTGATTTTAATATGCTTATTTAAACATTCAATGTGATGTCATATCAAACAACAAACCTTTGATGGTTCATGGTTGCAAGTTGTTTATTCAATTTGCGATAGGAAAAATGGTCTTTTTGTTAAATAAACGTACGCCTACAACAAGTGCAGTAGTTTCTAGAGTTCCAAGGGATTTGTTTCATGGCAAGGAAATTGTAGATGGTGTGTACAAGGTGGAAGTGCAGGGATTGATGCTCCCATATGCACCTTTGCCTTTCCCAAATCATAACAATTCACTTGAACAACTATTATTCGAGCAAGTGTGTGGTCAATTCAACTTATGGGAAAGTGCCATGATGTGGAAAGCTAGTTAAATACTTGTTTTCTACAACTATTGTAGTTATTGGTGGCATGTGATGAACATTATATGTAGTATTTCAATGTGTACAATGCCACGTAATGACAAACTTGTTGAACTCTTTTGTTGTTAACATCTCCTGGCTGATTATGTTTCAATCAATTTGAAATGTTTCAATTTTCCTTAACATTAGTCATAATATTGCCTTGCATCTTTTATAGTGGAAAGCATAATGGCACTTCCAACCTCCTATGCAACTATTGTAGTCAAATATATAATAGCCTACCAACTTGGTATGCAACTACTGTAGTTGCACAAACAACTGAATTTATATTGTAGGATGCATTTACAACATGCCACATGACAATAATTTATTTAGGTAATAAATGGACTAGACTTGCAAATGGTGAACTACCTCGTGTATAAAATATATCATGCCATGTGGAAATAATAAAATTTTCATTCACTAGTAAAAATCTTGTCATTTGCAAATAAAATTGTTGTTTGTGATTATAATGTGTCATTTGTGACTATAATAATTGCAAATGAAAATTTTAATTGTAAACAATTAGTTGCAAATGACAATATTTTTACTAGTGATTTCATTTGAAATATTTTCCAACAAATGGTGAACTACCATGTGTACAAATTATATCATACCACATGCAAATAATAATATTTTCATTTGATTTATAATATTTTACAACAACTGGTGCATTTCCATGTGTAAAACATATATAATATCACGTGGAAATAATTAAATTTTCATCCGATTAAACATAATTTACAACAAATGTGCATTGGCATGTGTAAATTGATGCCACATTGGCAACAATTAAATACAATATTTGAATATTTTATTTTCCAATTAAACCAATGTTATGTTCCCATGTGGACATAATAAATCAATCTAATGTTTATTTCTTATTATTTTAGCCATTGATACATTGCCATGTGTAAATAAATAAATGCAAATTATTACAAGTAGTTGCAAATGTAGTCACAATGAATGGGTCCATGTAGGCCATATGCAAATAGTGTGGGGTCGTTGTAATCATAGTTGTAAAGTTCAGATCCATGTTAAATTTCGTCATCCATGGTTTTAGATGACGAGATAGTGGGAAGTTGTAGGGTCTTGCAACTCTTTGTGCAACTATGGATGCCACGGTGTTTCATTTGCGATTACATGTCTTTTGCCACTTGTTTTAGGTGACTATAGTGTTTTTCAGTTGTAGATGTCCATTACAACCAAAAATGTAGTTGCAAATTAAGTGGTTAATTTCCAATTTTCTTCTATTGTAAACTATACGACTATAGTCAAATCAAAATTATTGCTTCACCATGACATATTGTAATGCCTTGGCCACTTTGATACATGTTTGTCAAATAATTAATTAATTTTGAAATTCCATTTCAACAAACAATATATTCATCAAATTTTTATTTTCCTTCATAAATTTATTTTGAATTTATTTTGAAAATGTTAACATTTCCGAAACTAATTCCAATGACAATAATTTTGAAGAATTGTTGGTATATGAGTGGTTTCCTATAACTTTTCATAAGCTCTTCATTGATTTTGCATAATCCTTCATATGGTCATCCCTTGACAATTGCAAAAACATTTCCAAGTATAATTACCTCATTTCCAAGCTTAACTACCTCACTTCTTTCCTAATAATTACCTCATTCCTTTCATAATAACTATCTCTTATCTTTATAATTATTTCACCCATTTCCTTACCCACCAACATGGGTATGAAAATGCAAATTAACACGTGCCTTTTCATGTCCATGGTATTAATATTAATTGAAATTAAATTTGACATTGACATAAATAATGACGAATTATTGATAATCATATGAAAACATAACAAGAAGGAAAATTGTCATTAGTAGTGCATAGCAACACGAAGCCCAAGTAGAATTAGTATGGAATTGGCCCATGTAATATGGTATACAATTTGCCAATATGACTAGACTAGAAAAAGAAAAGGGAATATTTAAATATTTTTGCAACAATTTTGTTTAGAAATTGGGTTTGTTCGAAATTCAAATAGACCATCATCAAACTCTTTTGATATATGTATATATGTAATCTAGTCGCATTATTGGCCACATCCTTATAGTCGTATATGTTATGGTAAAATTGATGGATTTTGACCAACTATGGTGTCATGTAATGGTTATATGTGTTAGATATGATTACAAACATTAGTCATAAATCCATGTTTTTTACACAATGTGGGGTATTACATAAAACTAATGGGATGGAAACATGCCAAAGTATGCCATAAAAGTAGTCACAATTTTGCAAAAATAAACAATGTTAATTTTGGAAGCTTGCAAGTATGTGAAACCTTTTGACATTGAATTTTAGAACTAGATGAATATATCATATGTGAAATGGACAAATAAAAAACTTAAGATTTTGTATTAACCTTTTTTTCAAATACTTTCAACACACTTTGTAAAAACTACATGCTTGCCCACATTGGTAAGAATTGTCAATTTTCTACATGTACAAATTGTATTCCAAAATTCCAAAGTTCCAAAACATATTTTGAATTAAGATATAGTTTTAGACATCCATAAACAAGTTACAAAAGTGAATTATGGTCTACATGTATGTATATAAAAATACGTTTCGGATGCATGATGACACAAAATGTAATTTTTAGTAGCTTTTTATTTTTCAAATTCAAATTCAAATTTCAATGCATGCCCAGTAAATGTCAATTAAAAACATACAAATGTTGTGGCATAATTTCAACAACTTGCAATTTCCTATGTTTAAGCTTAAAAAGTGAAAATACAAAATTTAGCTAGTTTTTTTTTGGACAAGTTCTATCCTATTCATTTGCCTATTCCTTTCCTAGACTTTCAAAGTTGAAGAAAATATTTTCTTTCCATTTCCAATTTTCTTACCAAAGGTATCCAAACATATTTCCTATGTACTTTTCTATGACATGAAAGTATCCATGACTAACAAACTTTACCATGTTTTGACATTATGCTTATTTTTTTAATCCATGAGTACGTTGAATTTGTGAATTTCATAAATATCAAATTAAATATCATGGTTTATCCATATTGTAATATTTAAAAAAGAAGTCACATTTTCTTTTTAAAATTGATCATTGACAACCTACAAGGGCATTGTAGTTGATCCAAAAAAAAGATGAATTACAATTGGATATGGGTGCAAAATTACCACAAGTGATTTGAATTAGAGGTCAAATCCAAATAAGGTGATTATGTCTTAATAATTGTATTATTAAGGGAAAATCTAATAGCCAAACTCAAAGTAAGTTGGGTCAATGGAACTAAATAATTTTTACTACCTAGCACTTGTGCAACTACTTTGGTTTTAGAGTAGAAAATAGTGATATGCAACCTAACCTCATAGCCTTTGCCAAGGTGTTGTGTTTTGAGCATCAAGACCTCAAATGATGTGAACAATGCAAAAAATATATTAACATGATTGCCCATTATACTGTAATTTGGTAGGGCTTCACAATATTTTATGGATGTTATCCTCTACATTGTGAACGTCTATTCTTAATGGAAATAATGTTTAAAACTATGGCCAAAGGTATAAAGATATATGAAATATGATTTAAGATATGAAATTATATTGTTTAAGACATTTGATTAGTTAGTGTATAAGGTGTGGAATTAGGGATAAGAGATATTTTCATGCACTAAGAAAAAACTTAGATACAACTTCAGCTTTAAACAAAAGGACTCTCAAAAATAAAAAATTAATCACTTTTCCCTAAGATATGGATATGATGACCATGGTCAGATAGATATATTTCCTCCTATATTTGACCAATATAAAGGCATGAGGTTTTATAATCAAGGATAAATGATAATTTCATGTCTTGTAATTAAAATTAGATCTAAACAAGGTTGTCAAGGGTTGGGGGTTTTAATTAATCAAGGTATAAAGTATGAAAAAGGAAAAAAGAGCTAATATTTTGTCGTGTGATTATATTTAGATCGAAACAAAATTGTCTAGGGTTTTGATTGATCAAGGTATAAGGTATCAAATCAAGAATGAGGGATAATTTCGCTAACATTAAATTTAGATACTACCTTATGTATGAACAAGGACTACAAATAATAAATTTACCCCTCAAAAAAAGACTAACCATTTTCAACCTCAAAAAATCCCCCATAAACTAGTTCCAAATTATATTCATCCCTGGAATTATTAAGAACATGTGAGAACAAATGTCAAGGCAAGATATGATGTCATCACTCACCATTACAAAAGCACTCCATCTTCCCTTGCAACCACAATGAACAATTTGGGTGCACATAGATAAGAAGCATACCAAGAAGCTGACTGCGAAACATAGAACTCAGGAGTTGCCCATCTTGTTTGCAAAATGCTGATCATGCTCAAGGTTTTCCTTGATAGAAAGTTGTTCCTGCAATTGTCCATGTAAGTAACAAAGTGCTGGAATCGACTTAAATAAATGAAGAGAGTACAATTACACTATATTTTCAACTGAAAATAAACTCAAACACTGCACACAAAGTACTTTCTTTCTGTCACTGCATATTACTCAATACTCCTACAATAAACAGTACAGACAGCAGCTAAGTGGTGAGCAGCTGCTGCAAACTCACAGATTTAGAGACATTACTGCTACCTGCAGCATATCCTAATCATATAGCTCCTGGAAGATTGAAAACTGGGGCAATGCACTACCCAGCCCTGAACCATGTAACTGGGCATTTTACAATCTTTCTCCTTCACTGTGAACTTCAAACTTCAACAGACATGCTTAGCTCATGTTGCTCAGCATTCAGGTTTCTTATAACCCCCCTGCACTTCACCATTTTGTGGATGAATGCTATCTTACCAGAAACCACAGAGACCATCTGTAGGATATTGAGTGGCATGGTACTCCAATGGGATCCCACAGTTTCAAGTAAATAAACTAAGAAGCAGCATTAACAGCAGCAAACTAGGATTGAATGAAACCCCTATTGTATTGCATATCAGTGAGAGAAAAGTTAAACCTCCACAATTTGGAGAACTAGGAAATAAGTTCATAAGCTAATAAGAGTCATTAAAATCTCAAAACAATGACACAACACAGAGCAGCCTCCAACTGTGTTGCCCTACCTATTAGGTACATAGGGCCATTGGTTTTGGCAATGGCAAATTGCCCATATCACTGCAAGTGCCAAATAAATAGACGTGAGAATCTTCATGTAGGCAACCAGGGTTATTACTCAGTTGCTGTGAACTGGAAAACCTGTACACACACCTGCTCAAGTTGCTTCAAAACTCCCCTCTACTGCTTTACGTGCTTTATGAGACAGGCTCCAAAGCATGATGCTTGCTGTCAATGTCAGTATCATCTTGGGGCGGACCTGATGAATAAGGAACCCACAAAAAATCTTTCAACAATTCTTTCATCATAACTCAAACAGAAGACAGAATCTGAATCAAGCAGATGGTCCTAATGTCCCCTCTATTGACCTTCTGATTTGTTGTGGGGGCCATTGCCCTGCAAAACACAGTAAAACCAGTGCTACACTCACATTACTTTGCATACTAAAATGATGGAGGCTAGCTGGAAACTGGGGGGACAGAGAAATAAAATGCTATGGAGAGGCACATTGCTTTCCATGTTCTTGGCAATGATTTACTATGTTCATCTTGCTGAGTAGTAGTGCTTCCCAAAGGTTCGATAATGCACGTCTATGAGATTGCAGAGGAAACTCCATAACAGTACATTGAGTGTAACCATTGTGTCAGTTCCAGCAAAACCAAAACTAAGACAACCAGAATGAACACCGTCATAAGCTATGTCGGTGTCACTCACAATGTATCAGATCATCATCTTCATCATGAATAGCCCTGATTCCCCACTGACTTCACTAGCTCCCAAGGGTGGGTATGGGTGAGTACATAATAATCTGCCCAAACTTTTACACAAATATCTGCATCCTGAGTTTCTGTTGCATATCTGGAAGCAGGCATGATGCTGTCTAGCACTCAAAGACATAGCTAGTCAAAAATTCAGTAATATCCTCATTCGAGCAGCAACAAGCTTGTGAGGTAAGCTTCATCTCATTTGCGCTCGCCCCTCTATGGGGCAACCATCTAACCCTAAAGGCAAAGAGGCTAACATAGAAGGCAATAGTCAGGGCCTCCTTCACCCTAAACATGTCCTTTAAGCAACAGCATTGGTCTTATTGAAATTGTAATATAACTTAAAACAGGCAAAAGAATTGAACTCAAGAATCCAGCGAATGCAATAGCTGAAAATCAAGAAATAGAACTTACCTCGACAATGTCATCCCACAGAAGGAAAATTGAACACCCCAGCTTTCTTGCCACACTAATAATGTAGTTGGCATTTTTCCTTTTCTCTTCCTCTGCAATTGCACCATCTCTTCATTAGAGAATTTCAGTGCTTTAAAGACAGTCACCAGTTTCCATGAGCAACTACAAGCATCATTTGAGTTCTGCGTGCTCCACCCAAAAATCCCCCCCAATCCAAAGTGCAAGGGTTCACTAGTAGGGTGTGTACATTGTTTACATAGCCCCATATGTTATCTACAGTGCTTACCAGTCTTGCCATTGGTCACCAGGGACCAGTTTACTACACTTGGTTCCACTGCACCCAATAGATTGAGAAAGAACAGCCCTGATGAAAGAGTGTTATCCTACACATTTACACCACATACCACAAAAACCCTGTCAAAACCATATCTTAAGATAAGATAAATAGCAGAAGATTCTGTGGACCTCAACAAACTAGAGCCATGTAAGGAGGCCATTCCTGACAAAATACTTATAAGCTGGTCATTAAGGACACAGGTCATACCTTGTAACTCTCCATTTGAGTTGACTTTCCACTGTTTTTAACCTTCACATTTGCCCAACGCAAAATTTCCAAGTCAGTTACTGGCCGGCCCTGAAGTCTTAAGTTCTTTGGCAACTGAAGAAGATGATACCGCATCAGCTGCCAGAGGTAGGCTGCAATGCACCACATCAAGGAGTAAGTCATCAATTAGCCTTACTGACGAGCACAGAAAATTTCAGGGTGAGATAGTGGAGAGCCCAGGTTGTGCACAATCTTAAGGTAAACAATTGGCCCCAAAGAGAATCAATCATACATACTTGTATGTTTTCATGACCCACCATGTCTTATAAATTTCTGAGGAACTCCATTCCAAATTTAACAAGGAAAATCTGCCCATCTCTTCATGGACAATTCACCTACCAACTATAAGTTTCTTGTTGCCTTGCACAATGTCACTCCCAGCCACATTAACAAGGGAGAAATTCAATCTTCTACCAATGTCCACAGCCTGATTGCAGTTCTCAACTCTTTTGAATGGCATCTGTATTGGTGGTCGGTTGGCACACTTCCAAGCCACTGACCCTGGTGCAACCTTGTCCAAAACCTGTAACAGCACCCACCTGCACTATCACATCCCCAATGAGAACTGCTGTGCTTCTTTGCAAAGATTTTGTACCACAACATCACATCAAACCCTGGACTGAGTGCCATCTCCATTGCAACATCGCAGTACTTTTGAAATGCAGAGTCTCACTGCTCTTACATCAGAGCTACAGGATCATCTCCAGGTGGAAGACACACAATTTATGATCTTCATCATCTCACTTCAAGCACCAACAAAGTTAAATCATCAAAGGAGTCAATTGACAACACAGAACACAGAGAACAAATCTCCAAGATTCCAGAGAGAACTCCACAGCACTTGGAAGGTAACATGACAATAAGTAGTCATAACCTTATGAGAGTCACCCACAAAATGTTAGACCAGCACCTTCATCATGAACAGCAGCAACAAGCTGCCATGACTTCCCACTGACTTCATCAGCTCCTGACACTAGGTGTAGATAGGAACATAATAATCTGCCAAAAATTTCAGGTAAAGCATTGTACAAACATTTGCCTCCTGAGATTCTGTCACATTTCTGGAAGCAATGGGAAGACTCAGTCATGATATTGGGTGGCACTCAACAGATGCAGCCAATCAAACAAGTCAATAGAATCCTCAGTCAAGCTGCAACAAGCTTGTGTGGATAAGTTTCAATTCATTTCATTTTGTGCCTGTACAGGCAAGCAACTGTGTCTGAGGCATAGAGGCCTACATTGATAGTAGTGGTTGGGGGTCTGCTGCACCCTAAACATATATCCTTTAAGTACACCACGGGTGACTACTTGGATGCAGAATGTCTGCCTAAAGCCACTACAGCAACACCACTGTGTTAACACAAACATGAGTGCAGTCAAAACCTTATGAGAGTCACTCACAAAGTGTCAGAACATCACCTTCATTATGAGTAGCAGTGACAAGCTGCCAAGATTCTCAATAGCAGAACAACAGCAGAACAATAGATTAGGAAGGCCACTAACCCATCTCGCATGTCCTCAAACAGAGAGGTGACAAAAGTCTCAATGCCCAGACTATTTATCCACATTCGATACAGCCGCTCTTCTCTTGTATCATACTCAGCATCTTCCAGCAGCTCTGCATAATCAACTTTCCCATTGTCTGTTGACAACCCATTCCTGAAATTGGAAAAGCATCATCATCACATACTGTTGAGCATCCCCATAAATTTGGAACAAATAGGCTTACACTTTGAGTTGAAAAGGACAAGCCTGAAACCTTCCACCATAATTTGGTCATTGACAACCCAACCCAGAATCTAGGCACCTAGAAAGAACAATGGTGTCTTTTCCTCCTCTTGAGTGGAATTGCTGATACACTTTATCAGAAAAGCATTGCAAAGTTCTCTACCAGCTCTCTGGATGGACATCCATGCTTTCAGTAATAATACATTGTGATCAGAACACCAGAGATACCTGGTGTGGAAAAGATGGGCCACAAAAGGGAGGTTAAGATTCGTAGAACCATCCACCATATCTTTTGGGGTAATATATTTTTGGCAATTGATGCGTTCAGCCTGGGCAAGAACTGCTTTTGCTCGCTCAATAGGATCTTCAACCTGTAATGGCTCTAGACTGCAGGTTTCTGGTGCCAACTGATGTAGAAGAAGTGTGTACACTGTCCCATCCTGGAAATCAATGCCAGCTTCTTTTGAAAACTTCAGAGGAGAACCAATCCAACTAATATTAAACTAAGAATCATCCCCTCTCCAATGCCAGAACAAATGAAAGTGGAGACAAACATTGCCTGCAAAATCCTTTACAATGTAATTGCAGATCAGCAAGAACAAAAATAGCCAAATTATCTTTAGGACCTGGAGACCACACCCAAAATAGGAAACAGACAACAATACTAACATGTAGCAAAATGAGGACCTGCATGGAAAACACAGGAAGTTCAGGAAAAGCACCTTGATGTCTGAGGAGAAATTAGTCACTGGCTTCTTATGACCTGCTTTCTTCAAATGGAAGTTCATCCATCGCAGTAAGACCTTTTCAGCTGGCAAACTCCAGAACTCCTCAAACTCCTGCAGACCCAACAACATCACAGTTGATAAGAGCCTTTCAAGTTGAGCACCTATGCTTGCTTCTCCAGGGCACATGCCTCTGTTGTAGGAATATTAATGGATCCGATTCCCTACTCAGAGGCAGAAGATCGAAATTGTCCAAAAGTCATGAATATGCTTAGAGCTGGATATTGGCATCAGTGAAGAGAAGGAAGAGACCTCACTGTCATCCAGTAATTCCACAAGTTCTGGCATCTTCTTCAAGTTCACATCTGCCAGTAGTTGAATCTATAAGAGAAAACCCCAAATACAGCCAAATAGTCAGTGCAAGCATTACATCAGTGAGGCACATGAGAACTTCCACCTATCAGTCATTTGCAAAAAGGATCATCCCCAAGGTTCAGAGCTTTAGGGCCTGCCTGCCAAAACGTTGCTGCATCAGGTCATGCATACAACCAGTGTCGCTTTAACAGAAGGGTTTCTCAAACAGAACACCGAGACTACACTGTTAAATAGATGGAAGTTCTACTGCTGAGCTTTACTTTTAAGGTGAAGCATTGGTGATCTAGGCCAAGTAATCCATTACACTGGAGATTTGCAATTCAATGATTTCCTACAAGACACTAGACAGGAAGAAAAGCAAGCAGATATACTTAAAAGATAAGGAGAGACAATAAGTACCTTGACAATTTGGCTGATGAGCCCTAGCACCAGATGTGGCTGCACAACATAAAACAATCACTGTCAATAATCCATGTCTAAAAACCAGATATGTCCTCTGCAACTGCCAAGTACTATTCAAGGGTCACAGTATCTAAGGTGTTCTGGTCTTGACAAACTCACTCCTTGCAGGTCCAACACAGACATAAGAACCACCCACCCAATCTTCTGACTATCTACTGATGAGAATCACTCTGCTAATATAGCCCAGTGAAAAAGTGACACATACTCTACCCTCCGCCAAATCTTGAGTCCCAATGTTGACCACAGAGCAGCCGATGGCCTTGGCTGAGTTGAGACAGAGTGTATGATTCTCTGTCCTCTCCCATGGGTTTAGCCTCTCCTTCATGTTCACTGCTCTCTCATCAATTGTACCCGGGACTGCCACATTTATCAACTTACTGCACAAGTCCAATTCAGCATCATCACTACAGTTACAGGTACTCCAATGTATCTTTCTCTCTGTGTTTCTTCCATAGCCAACTTGTATGACATCTAAGTGGCACTTAGTGCAACCTCTGTTCTAACCACCCTAAAGCAGAGACAAAAGTTTGGTTGCCTACCAGAGAAGAATTCCATCCTTGACAATCTCAAACAACTGATGAGTTGCTGGGTCAATGGGCAAAACTTTTGACAAAACTGCATCATCCTCAAGGTATGTATTAATGTGGTCAATGTAGGCCTTCTTCTCTGAATCACTGATAGTGTGCACCAAGGTGGTGGCTGAACTAGTCAAAAAGGATGAATCCCCCCCCTTTGATGGGCTCCGCTTGAAACCACGTCCAGTTTTTCGAAGCTCTAATTGGACCTGCTCCAAGAACCAAAATTAGGGTTTCCTACTCAATTAACAATTTAGGAGGACAATAAATTAGAGTCACTATGCAAGAAATAGGTCATGGTAATCCATTTGCAGGAATTACAAGACACCACAAGCATAATTTTCCACAGATTCAATGTGGTATAGTATCAACAAAAGGGCTCTAAACAAATCTTCTGACCACACTCACAGCACCTCTACCACAGTTGGCTCCCTTCAAAATCACTGTGGGACATGTAAGTTCTAGACTCCAGTCTTTCATTGCTCATCACAAATGCAACTGCAATATTGGCGCACACGACTCAGCACTAGATATACAGCAATTTCTGTTTAATACATTAGTCAAACCGCAGAAAGGCCAATTTAGATTGACTTCTCAGCAGCATTATGAAAATTTGATTGCTGATTTTCATCCCACAAGACCTCCCACTAGGCATACTTTTCATGGTTGAAGTGCTGCAAAATCAACAAAAATGGTAACATAAATGCACCATTATATGATCATTCCTCAAGTGTTGATATTGTGTGATTCAATTCAGCATCAAACAAAATAAAATTAACAAACATGAACCCAAATACATACATATATAGGTTGCAAAGTGATTTGGGAAAATGAGCAAAACCCGCAAAAAGTCCTCAAAATCAAGGCATCCTGGTCTCTGTGAATGATATTGACTGATGATTCCTTCAATCTCCTCTGATGTGAAAGAACCCTCAATGTTTAATGCTTTCATCCCTGATACCAGATCAGTTGCTGTAACATTTCCAGGTTTTCCTGAGCTGATAATATCAAACTGCACATCTCACAAAACCCCCAACCAGACAATGCAGCTGCGTATTAGGAATTTCTGAATTGGAGAAACCTCACTTAGAATGAAGCTTTTTCACTCTGAGAGTTGTACCAGAGAGGGGAATGGATCCTTTCTATTGTACACCTCAATAAAACCTCCCTGTGCCCTGACGAAAGTTTGTGTACAAGGTCATGTACATTTCAACTTCTCAGTAGGTCAAAATGCTCAAACCCCAGTGAAAATCAGCCATTCCCAGTAAGAAAAGCACACGGATGCTGCTGCTGCGGGGTAGGTATAGTGAAAACAGGGATCACCGAGTCACATTGAGTTACTGCAGTAAAATCTAACTTTTTCTCGCAAATAAAAGGGTTTGGGGCTGACAATAGATTGCAGGGAGCGTGTGCGATACGGCAAAGGGAATCAATCTCTTAGGAAGGCAATCAAACAGACAAGAAGAGTTGCAAACAGAAAGAACAAACCTGGGATTTGAGATATCGCAAGTCCCCCTGTGTGAAGGAGCTCGCAAGACATACATCTTGTACCTGCACCGCTCCCGCTACGGCTGCCATTGAGCTCTCTACGTTCACTTATCTTTCATTATCTACCCCCTCTTGTGTAATCCTCAGATCATATCTCCATTCGCCTTACAAGCCCCAGATCGGATGACTCCGATGGCAGGCATAATACTCCTCCTCCTCCGCCGCAGATCTCAACGAAAAGGACCTGTCTTCGCATTCTCCCAAAAACAAACAAACCAACAAATGCTTCGCAAAATAGAATGATCTCGGAGCTCTCTACCTACTCTCCCGAGACGACAGCAAAAGCGCTGTCGGTTGGTTTTCTTCTTCCCCAAGAGTAGACTGTTCACAGCGTTACCAGTTCCGCTGATTTTTTTAAAAAAATTCTATGCGCACTGATTTGCTGACAACCAAACAGGGCGAAAGAGAAGAATAAGAAAGAGAGAGAAAAAAAAAAGCGTTACAGCCATGTTCCGGCATGACCTGACTCAAAATTAAAAGTTAGCCTATGAGCCTCTCCCCTAATTTTTATTTTCTTAAAATTTTCTATGCATGGTGACAAATCAGGGAAAAAATATTAATGGAACAAGCTGAGATATTGTGAAATTTATAAAATTTTATCTTTTGAAAAGATAAAATTGATTACAATAAAATTATTATGTCACTGGTAGTGCAAAGCAGTGCGGAGCCCAAGTTTTGATTTTCTTAAAATTTTCTACACCTGGTGATTTTCTGACAACAAAAAAGGTGAAAGGAAAAAAAAGATGTAGGCACGTTCCTGCATGACCTGATTCAAAAAACAAAGTTAGCCTATGCTCCCTCCCCTCCCCACCTGTGAAATTTTTTTAAAATAGATAAATAAAAGCTGTTATATTAATAGTGGACGCCAAGTCCCATAGGTAGATTTGAGTTTTGACCCAGAGTTGTTCTGAACTTTCCTCAAAATCAACTTCTTACCAAGTTTTATCACTTCCGTGACCTTGAACAGCAGGTTCCACCCAAAAAAAAAAAAAAAAAAAACAGGTATTTTTTTAGACATGCAGAAAATTTCAAAACAATACTTCTCTCTAAAGGAAAAAAAATTGGGAAAGAAATTGAAGCATCTTTTGAAATATTCATTCTGGAATATTCTGGTTGTTGAATTGGAGTTTTAAAATTAAATGATTATTCAGCAGAGACACCCCTCCACCTCCCCCAAAAACCTACCATTCAACTACAGTAAACTTGTAGGGTGATTTGTAGTAATTACTTTTGAGGTGCATCCAAAGGTTTTTTGTTTTTTTGGATGAGGAGCATCTTTGATTGGCCCATCATCAAAAATAGTAATCACATTATGTATATTGTAATATCTTTACCATTTCTACAACAAACTGTTAAATAATTATTTAAATTTGAAATCTTAACTTTGGCACTTGATTTTTTAATTCTGAAATTTTCAACAAGTAATGATCATACAAAATAATAAAGAATGGTTTAGCAATGTTATGGAGCAGTCTAGTGTTGGAAGTCATAGGGTTGTTTCTCAAGTAGACTTCTATTATGAGTAGAGAAAAAGTCAAGTTGTTTATGTATAAAACATTGTTTTGGACCATGCAAGCTCCTTGTGGGCCTTGTGGGGGATAGCGAGTGGAGATGTATGGGGAAGGAGTCACAAAGAGATAAACAATTGTCCAGTTGGCTGTGATTGAAGGTGTTAAAAAACATGTTTGGGGAATGAATTGCTAACGTAATAGTGAAATGTTGAATGTAGGACATTTCAAAACAGATCAATCACAACAACAATTTAAAGTTAATGGCATGTGCACATCAACTAGTTTTGGAGGGTTACAATTGAGGACATGTACGTACTTGTTTGTTTTCTTTGTAATTGGGTCTTTGCTTTCTCATGCCAGTATTGTTGAGTAAGTTGCACAAATTGTCTTTAGTGATCAGATCATTCTTGCATGGATTCAGCAAGGATGTGTGGTCTTTGATGGGATAAGAACATAAGGTAGTGATTATATTTAGCACCCCCAACTATTATTATCGATGCAATAAGTCATTGGACTTTCTATGCAACTCCTATTATTGTTTTATTTGTCTCTTTTTTATGCATGTTTTCACCATGTATGAAGATGTATTTTTCATTTATAAGGTTTTGTTAATGACATGAACATTTTTAGTGGGTCAACATGAGATATGTCTAATCTTGGTCCTTTTTGCTATAGGTAATATGGCGTCTATTTTGGAAGTAGATGATAACATGGGCCACACCTTCATCTAGGTCAATCCTTTTTCATGAAAAGATGTGACTTGTTGATGTAGGAAAAAATTCATCTTGCCATTGCCTATTACATTATTGACTTTTATTATAGTTTTATCTTTTGACTACTAACCAACATCATGCTTAAGTCTTCCCATTGTTTCTGAAAATAAGATAGAAGCTCAAGATGCAAATTTTTTATATACTTATTTGTTAAGCTCTTGCCAAAAAGTCTCCTCATGTGGCAACAATTGTTCCTAATAATGTTGGAGTCACCACCATTACACTTATTAAATCTGTAAATAATGTTTTGATCGAGTTGCTCCCAATGACCATGTTCTTCCTTCTCAAGCCATGGAGGTAGACATTGTTGTTGTTGCCTCCAAACTTGTAGGAATCACTATTATAACCCCATCTTTTGGAGGTGCTATTATTATTGTTGTTGTTGTTCATGTATAAGTTATTGTTAACAAGTAGGATAGTCTGCATGATAACCATAATGACACCCAAAAAATGAGAATAATTTTTTTGTTACTATGAGTACCACCATTAATACTTGCCCTAAACCAATAGTGCTTGAAATCAAGATGTGGTGACACTTCACTACAATGTGTGAAAACATGGGTGGAGATAGATTGAGGAAGTATATAGTTGATCATGACAAGGATGTTGGAGCTTTGAGGAAGGTTGGTGGTGTCTTTTCTCAAATGATGGGAACCCCTTTTGCAGGACCTTCCATCTTTGTTAACATAAAATTCCATCACATGGAATTTTATCATTCCAAGTTCATATATGAGCATAACCCCAATTACCATGCCCTTTACTCAACTAGTCCGCTTCCTTGGATGGTTTATCATGTTCTCAAGATATAATATTTTGTTGGCATTTTCAATGGACCAATTTTTTTTTTGAAGGCAAAATGTTTTCTTTAGACGTGGGACTTTTGTCTTTCCTCTCCTTGTTGATCTTAATCAATGTTAAATTATATCACTTCATTTAACATGTGCATTGAGGCATTTACTTACTAAAATGTTTAGTTGAATGATTTTTTTTCTATGTTAAGCTCATATTGTGCTAATGGTTGTAGACAATCATTTGACATGTTATAAAACTTATGTATGTTAACTAGATTGTAGCCATTCAAAGCCATTTTTTCATTGCTTGTTCACTGTGTTTGTCCATGTGTCTAGTTCAATTTGTTGAATTGTTTTGGACATGGTGGATGTTTATGTTTATTCTAAAGCACCACTACCATGATGAGAACAATGTTGAACTAATTTTGAATACCATTTATATGTGTTGGAACCATAAGATGATTGGATTTTGGCATAGTGATATCAAAGTTTGTCAATGAGCTATGACCTTGCCTAAAATTCTTTAGCATAGTTGGGTTTGAGAATGTGTTCAACCCTTTCACTTGGATCAATACTAGTCTCCTTTACTTCATTCTATGAATTGGGTAAGACTTTCATTATAAGTGCATTAAAAAAATTCCATAAATGAAATTTAAAATAAGTTAATTCGTTTTTGAATACAACAGTTGTGGGTTATTCCTTTGTTGAACTATAGAACAATGACACAAAAACTTTGCATCACCAAATGAAGGCTCTGAAGATACATCCAACATCTTTAAATAATTATAATTCTATGAGTATGTGATCATTATTTTACAAATGATAATTGTAAAAAAAAAATTTTGATTTAATTTTGTAAATGAAACATGTATCATGTGGATATTTCAATTGCCATATTGATTAAAACATAATGAATAATATAACATTAGAAGGAATCCCATCCAAAAAGTATAGTTCAAAATTCCATGTTTAGTAATTGTTTATTTTGCAGCAATATGAACACAATTCAAAAGAGGGACTTGATAGCTCAATATCCCATTAACGTAAAGACTTAATACGTGTTTAATAATTACTTATCTTGTAGCAATGTGAACCTGATTCAAATGAGGGACCTAATAACTCCATATCCCATTAAGGATTCAAGACACATCAGCTATGTCTGTCCTTCTTTGCATTTCTTTCAATAAATAATAAAACATGTTTTTATTATAACCTAGTAAATGAATCCTAGTAATTTGAACATGGCATAGAAGTTACAAGACTAAACTAAGAGTTTTGGTAGGTTTCATTTCATGAAGGGGAAAAAGTCACCTTTGGTGGGTCTGTTATCTTAATACTTAGGATTTGTGTGCAAGAACAACAGTTATAACAACAATCTATAAAAACCAAGATTTTGGTGGAAAGGATCTTGTAAATTTTTTTTTTTGAAAAATGGGCTAAACTGGGACATTTTTCAAGGACTTTAACTAAAGGTCCCAATACTACCACTTGGATTTGGAACTTACAAGTTGATGGTAATAATGGTCTATTTGCAGATAGTTTTTAGTGCCAAATGTGCATATCTTCCTAGTTTGAACTCATAGCTTTCATCAACCATTTTTGGTTCAAACACATGCTCAAGGAACATTTTGATCCTTTCTTGTATTATCTTGCCAATGGGGAAAGATGTTTAAAAAAAACACATCTTCCCTTTAGCTTTTGGAATGAATTTTCTTCAGGTCGGTTGAAATTGAAAGGATCTATCCTTCAATAAGATAGATCATGCCCCTACCTGTTGAGAGTGAAATTGTCAACTCCCAAAGTCTGGGACTGAATCCCGCTCTTCCTTCATAGAGCAAATAATGAATGTGGGGTGAGGGGGGTGAAAAATATATAGATTTTTTTTATGTGTGTTAAATAGTAAGATGGGTGAACAACTTAAGTCCCGCTTTACCTTTTATTAGTCAAAAAATAGAAAAAAAAATTATATTTTGTAAAATAATTTATTGTGACACACGCATTGTAATCACCAATAAGCGTAGAACAAAGCAACAAATAAAGGTGGTGGCATGGGGACTCATTTTCTTCTCTAAATTACTGCATTACCCTTGATACATTTATCTTTTCTATTTAGTTGAAATTTTTTTACCACAACTTTTGTCCTTGTGGCCAAAGATATTTTAGTTCATAACTACATTGGAATAAACAATTACTCCATGCATTGGAACAATAATGCAATTTGAATATCACAAGGCACTATCCATCTTATTATGATCTAAAAAGATAGCCACATATTGCACCAATTTTGAAGCAATGTTGAATAAAAAAAGTTAGTTTGAAATCATCATTACAATTTACTATGCAATTTCAGCAAAGATTTACTCAACTTTCATTCATGATCATAAGAATTCATTGTCACCCATTTAATGTCTTCACACTTCTCATATTTTCCCATAATTAACAACTTCATAGTGGCAATTTTGATCAACTTGTGCATAACATTCCAAAAAATAAATGATGAACACTTGACACAACATGTGAAGTTGGTCACAAAAAAACAAAACAATATGGACTAAAAATCGTTTACACAACAAACATGTTGCATACTTTGGGAAAATGCTTTGTCAATTGTCGTAATCAAAATGATTACCAAACAACACACTCTCCATTCTCCCAAGGTATTGAAAAAACCATTTTTTTAGGGGTAGGGTTTCCATATTGTGTGCATGACTAGAGAATTCAAGATTTTTGACTATGACAAAAAAAATATTGGGTGTAGTTCTTTGTACAACCCATGCCATTAGATGCATTGCAAAAAAATCAAGCCAAGATAAATAAAATAACAAGGAAAATATTATTATACTAAATTCCATCCCCTTTTCCCTCTAACCCCTTTCTTCACACCAAACCCCCAACCCCCTCCCATGTACCCCATAAAAAAGAAACAACCACATGTTTCTTTAAGCTCTCAAAAGTGGTGCATTCTAATCATTCCCTCTTCAAAGGTAAATCTTTACAAGATTCCCAAAATTATGTCAATTCTACAGGAATTCTAGATCATGGCAAAAAAAAGGAAAAAACCCAACAATTTAATTATTTTTCTAAGGTTTACCCGTTATTGTAAAGACCAAAGACTTTCCACTCTTGCAAATTGAGCTAATGATGATAAATATGTGATGCAATTGCTCCAAACTAAAGGAAAGAATTTATGAGATGTAATTTTGCTACAAAGGGCCTGAGATTGACAATGGTAGGGTAACAACACCATTGTTGATGTTGCTTTTGTTTTGCATAGCCACAACCTTGGTGGCTCACATTGTTGTTCCCCTTCCTCCTTCCGCATGAACTTTTCCAAAAGTCCTAAAAAGAAATGGAAGTTTTATTATCCCTAGAATGTGCAAAAAATGGAAGTCAATAAATAAAAAGGAAAATGTAACCCTAACCCTAATATAATGTTATTCTCTCTCTTGCTTCTTGTTCAACAATAAGATTTCTTTCATAATTATAGCATGGTAAGGATGGAGGCTATGAGGATGCTAGGAAGTGGATGCAGCTAGTGTGAATGCCATTAGGTTTAGCAACCCCTTATCATTACTTAGCACAATTGCACTAAGTTCAAAGCATCGTTGTTGTGGGTGGCTTCTAAAATATCTCCTTACAAGAATGGAAGAAATAATGAATAAGACAACCACAAAAAAAATGAAAAAAAACAAAAAGACAAAGACATAGAGATAAAGAAAAACATGTGTTTTTACATTCACCCTTGAACATGAGATAAGTGATGAGAGGTATTGTCGTCAAATTCTGTGCCTAAAGAACAAGCCAAATATTGTTGTTGTTGTTATTTTTGTTATTATTGTTGCCCATCACATTCAACAATGACAACACATTCACCTAAAAAACACGATCATTGTTGCTCTAAGACGACAATGATCTTCACATCATCTTTAATTCAATCCATGATGATGCTACTGAAGCAATCCCCTTGTGTAGCCAAAAAAAACCCTTGCATTTGTTTTTTCAAATTTGGTTATGTGTATCATGCTTTTGCCATTGCTGACATTTTCACTATAAAGATTATGGTAAAAGACATTGTCACTTGGTGTGATTAGTAATCCTTCTTATCAATCACAAATCAGATTTTTTGCACTTGCTTTCCACAACACAAGTTCACAACTACCAAAACCATAACCCATAATTGCTTAGCAACAACCTTGGAATCTCCAAGAATCAACACCTCATACCTCACCACAACACAACCCCATCAAACCTTAACCAAACAATAAAACTATATAAAATAAAACTAGTACTTTAGAAAATAACCAACTTTGAACACAAAATTATTCTCTTTCAAATTTTCACACTCACACTAACTTTCTAACATGAATTTTTGCTCTCATACCAACATTCTCTTTGACACCAATAATCATTCATTACCAAAAATCTTCATGTTTTTTTAAGGCACACTACCATTTTTTTTCTCTACTCACATTACTCAAGCAAAAGTAATAATAAACATTTTAATGAATTTTATTTTTCATGATTGCATCTTTTGAATAATCCATTTTCTCAATAATTTGAGGAGGAAAAAACACACACTCAAATAACACATTCTTTTGAAGAAATTCATTTTTTGCATAACTAAAGAAGGAAAAAATATGCACTTAAAAAACACATTCCTATGAAAAATTCATTTTTGCATAACTGGAAAGGAAAAAAAGCAAACATTTTTTTAGAGGTACGATTTACAATTTTAATTTTGTAATTTTGAGAAAAAAGAATTATATTTCACATCATGTAAGAAATTTTTATTTTTCAATTTTCACAATGTAATAGAATCTTGAAAATTTTATTTAAATATTTACAACAACAAATATGTTAACAAATAGGAGATCTAATCAAGTGCAAACATAAATATTTATTGAAAGAAATCTAAAACATGATGTTCACAACATAAAACATAACATCAAGCACTCCTCGAGGTTCTTGTCACATGAAATACACAAACTTGTGTAATGAAGAAAAAAGAAACAAACCATTAACACCAAAGTATTTAACAACAAGACCAAACCACAAATAACCAAACTAATATAAGTAAAGAAAGTAATTCAACCTTGTGAAAGTAACCTAGTTACTTTCCTACTCTAATAACTAATGAAACCTAACTAGTTGAATTTGAATTATCAACACTCCCCCTCAAGCTCAAATCCACTTCCAATACACCAAACATTTTTCTAAACTTCCTTAGCTTGTCTGTACCTAGAGCATTTGTGAAAATGTCAACAACTTGATCTTCAACATTGACATGAATAAGGTTAATTTCTCTTGTTAAAACATTTTCTCTAATAAAGTGGTAATGCACCTCGATGTATTTTATCTTAGCATGATAGACTGGGTTGTTAGCAAGTAGTATGCTATTGATGTTATCACAATAAATGACAATAAAAGCATCCACTTATTGTCCCAAATATGAGAGTAGTTTTTGCAACCAAATTACTTCACATGCAACAATTGTTGCGCTTTTATATTCTACTTTTGTGCTTAATAGTGCAACTATTGGTTGTTTCTTACTGATCCAACTAATAGCACCATTTCCAAAAGAAAACATGAAACCACTAGTTGATCTTTAGTCTAAAACATTGCCAACCCAATCGACTTTCGTGTATCCATGTACTTATAATTGGCTCTTGGCTTCATAAATAATTCCACACTACAAAGTATGTTTTATGTACCTTAGTATGCGCCTCACTATATCCAAATGTGGCTTTCGTGGTGTTTACAAGAATTGACTCACCATTCCAATTACATAATTCAAATCTAGCCTTGTGATGGTCATGTAAATCAAACTCCCCACTATGCGTCTATACATAGTGGTATCCTCCACAAGGTCTCTTTCATTTGCACTTAATTTCACATTTTGCTCCAATGGAATTGAAATGGGTTTACAACCTATCATCCCATATTTAGACAATTTGTTCAAGGCATATTGCCTTTGTAGTAACCATATCGCTTCAAAGATTGGATTACCTCAATGCCAAGGAAATAATGTAACTCTACCAAATCTTTCATCTCAAATTTTTGCTTCAAAAGTTTCTTCAAATCAAAGATGTTTACATCATTATCTCTTATGATAATCAAGTCATCAACATAGATGATTATGACTATAATCCCATGATCTATCTTTTTCACATATAGTGAAAAAATTGCATTGGATGTTTGAAATCCACTTGTGACAAGATATTGATCTATATAGTTTGACCAAGCTTTAGGTGCTTGCTTCAAGCTGCACAAAGCTTTTTTCAACCTACAAACCAAATTAGGATGTGTTTGGTCCACATAATTTCGTGGTTCCATGTACACTTCTTCTAGTAAATCTCCATGAAAAAAAACATTACTTACATCCATTTGATGTAAATATCATCCTTTTCATGCTGTCATAGCAACGATTGCTCTTACATTTGTCATTTTGGCAATTGGGTTATAGGTCTCCTCATAGTCTATGCCATAAGTTTGGGCATAACCTTTGGCAACCAATCTTGTTTTATATCTGTTCACAAATACATTTGCATTATGTTTGACTTTGTACACCCATTTGATTTCTTGTCCTTTTGGTAAAGATGTTAATTCCCAAGTATCATTAGCATCCAATGCCGCCATCTTTTCATCCATGGCATTATCCCACTTAGGGTTTCTAATTGCATGTTTAAAACAAGTGGGTTCAATCTCTTATATAACTTTCACCATTTATGCATAATGATGAGCTACAAAGCCATCATATGTGAGTATTTGTACATGGTACTTGATTCGTGTGGATCTTCATACTCCATGATCTTCATATTGTTGTGAGGTGTTTTCAAAACTTTCATGGCCATTTGAGCTTCTGGAGTAGTAACTAAAGGGACTCTTGATTCTTCACCCACATTTTTCTCTAAATCATTTGATTCACCATTTACATGAAAATTTCTAGATGATGAAAATCACCATGTATAATGTTTGAAGATCTTAATCTTCCTTTCCATCATTACTAAAAATTTTGGGTTTTGCAACTGTTTTTTACAACTAAAATTCAGTTGCATGCGACACATGCAATTGCAAATTTGTGTATTTGCATAAGACAAGTTGCACATGACATCCAATTGCATGCGACATTACGTATGCAACATGTATATACGGTTTTAATATACATGTTCATACATATATACAAATCCAAATGTAGTTGCACCTTATATGCAACTTTCCTTACAACTACAATGCAACTAATCAAAATATGACACATATTTTAAAATTAAAAAACTAACTTATGGAGATGTGTCACTATTTAAATTTTTTGTGTTCTCAAAATTAAAAATTCATTGGATTAATCTCAATCATTGAAGTTTCTACCACTAGGATGATGACACGTGGCACACCTTGGAATGTTCATTGACCATTTGACACGTGTTCATATAACACCAATTATATGGTGACACGTGGCAATCAAAACCCACCTATTTTTTATTTTTTAAATATTAATCAATGAAATCTAAATCGTCCAATATATGGCTAATAAGATATTGACACGTGGTGCATAGGTAGGTAGGTAATAATTAAACCCTACTAAAT
>Ga0209208_10000591_pt1 | contig 47777 bp, 45 predicted proteins | sample S1TSphfallax_3_FD_187694 | JGI IMG/M metagenome (GOLD analysis project Ga0209208, IMG submission 187694) | Host-associated microbial communities from peat moss isolated from Minnesota, USA - S1T2_Fd - Sphagnum fallax MG (SPAdes) (version 2) | ecosystem: Host-associated > Plants > Peat moss >...
CTTCCTTGTAAGCTCCAAAACAAAGCACCCCTTATAAACCATAATTGTCTGCATAGTTTATGTGGCACACATTTGGTAAAGTGCCTCCCAGAATCTAGATTTCAAGTTGGGTCAAGTTGTTAAAGAGGGGAAGAGCATGACTAGTGTGCATTTTGTTTTCAGGCAGAGAGAATTTGTTGGGCCCTGCCCCCACAGGGACAGGGACTATCGCATTGGATCCGACTTTTGGAAGTTCTACCTTAATAGAACCGGTTTCACATTGAACTGGTTTCTTTGGTGAGGGTTGTGTTTAGAGTGTTTAGATTGGAGCAGATTGTTTTTGTGTTGAGAGTGCGGACACAGTAGTAGATGTACAACATATTATCTATTGGCAGGGCCAGCGTGTTTGTGATGTGCCTTGTTCTAGAAAGTATTCCTTTGTGTTCCTTTGCAATACTCTCCAACCCCCTGCCTATAAGTAAAATGACTGTCTTTTTCATTGTCTGTGTACTTTGAAGGATCTCCCCCAGGAGAAGAACCCTAGGGGGTTATGCCAGGCTGAGATCCTCCTATTTTTATATGTTGGCATGTTCCCCTAAAAGAAGGTTGTTTACCTGTGTGGAGGTTCCTATGCTTGGGTATTCTCCTGAGGTTTGGGAACACCTTCTGGCACATGCCCTCAAGTGCCCTCGCTCAGGAGAACCCAGTCATACAGAAACCTCTCTTACAACATACAAGTGTTGTATTTGAAAGAATAGTGATCCAAAAGAATATTCAATTTAACTTTTCACTTGTGTGGGTTCTGGGGAGTATTCATGACAATGGCGTAGGTGAAATAGGGCCACTAAAAGGCCTCACTCAAGAAGGTGAAGGTACCACTAGTGTAGGTTGGTTCACCCTGGCCCCTTGTTTGGGGCCTCTATCAGTGATTTACCATATCCCACATAAAGTGTTTAGCTATTCCCCCATACCGACCCATAAATGTGAAAAGGTTCACATTATAAAGTGAGGGACAATTTAAATACCAGCACCTGAGTCCATCATTATGGCTTCTAATGAAAAAGTCATTTCCTTTTTTACTTGCCCTTCTATACTCTATACCATGTTGTACACATTTACAAGCCTAAAGTGAGTTTCACACCATTTGACTACTATACTCATCCAAAATATAGAATACAAGCAAGCACCAACATTAGTGCCATGGTAAACATCCCAAAGTTTTATAAATGTAAACATGTAAGACTTTATTCCAAGACCAAAACAAATTGGGGGATACAAAACAAAACAAGAGTGAAGAAGAATGGTATGATCCCTTGTCACCAAAAAACAAGGTCACAAACAAACAAAATGCAAAACATGTATATACTGAACAACAAATACACTCTCCAAACTTCACATTGGCTTGAGCTAGTGGCCACCTAAATTCTGTTTAGAAACCATAAAAAAAATTGCCTTCTTCATCATAAAGAAGCTTAAGGTTTTCAGGGGGTCAAATCACTTTGATCTCATTCTCTTGAACCCACTGGGCTCTCTTCTCAAAATTTTCATACCCATGCAAATCACATGATCAGATTTCCTTAACATTATTTGTTCCATTTGACAAGACAAAAAAAAGAAATACAACACATTGATTTCCCCAGTCACTGCTTCAAGAATCCTTACAAAGAACTACACCCATCCCTTTCGTGATCGACCTTATAAACTCAATGGATTGTTGCAGTCCTTTGAAGTTCCCAAAATTAGGGTATTCGTTCTTGAAAAGCAAAACAACAAAACCCAAATACAAACAAAACACAAACATAAACTCTTAAGAAGGGTTGTTGGCCACTTTCAAGACCTCTATAACTTCTCATCATTCCCCTTCTCAACCATCATACCTGGTTCTAAGATAAATACTTTGCCTCTTTGAGTACATTGTGCAGCGGATCATCTTTGTACTTCCTTCAAGACAGAGATCTACAAACCTCATTCCCATAACTTCTCCTTCATCGCCTTCCAAAACCTCCATAATGATCTCCCAAAATCTTCACACACCAAAAATTAAAATCCCCCACCACTCCCAAGTCCCTCTTTAGTAGCCTCAAATAATCACCTTTTCATCTCATCTCCTCCTCCCCTCAAAATCCCCCTAGCCAATCACTATAAAAATGTGATCCACAAAGCCTTGAAAAAATTTCATTGGATTGTTCATATTTTCTTCCATCTCAAAAATTATCTCACCTACTTCCTTCATAATATCTTGCCAATCCACAAAAAACAAACAAAAATAGAAACATAGTAGATTTTATTTTTTAGTGCCGTTGAAACACATTGCAATAGTCCAATGTTTTCTCAATGGCCAAAAGTCGCTAGATTTTGACCTAAATTTCAGTCAAGCTACAACTACACAAGAATTTTAAGGGATGTTTTAAGGCAAAATTACTAAAAAGCTCCATACGTGAAATGTTTTTTTTACTTTTTCATCAAACTCACAATAATATAAGGTAAGTAAAACTTAAATGGACATTAGCCTATATCGGCCACTTATTTTTGTGTTGAAAAGGGACACCCATTGAACCTTGGATGGATACAAATTGAAATTAACGTAGAAAGGCCGAATCCCAAACACATTTATTATCAACATGGGAAGTATTAGTATATTAATTAAGTTCATTAAGGGAAAGATTAGTGATTAAAGCAAGCAAAAACCAAACAAGTTGTTGGTATCTATGGAATCAAGTGCCATAAACTTAATGCACCTTATGGAACACTTTAAATCACCGTGCAATTAAATTTGTATCAATAATTGGACACGACATGATTGATGAATGTTGGAGTTTGGTTGCCACGTAATCACAACAGCTACAACAACTTGTGCATTCAAGGTACACTAAATGACAGAATTGGGTCATACACTTTGACCATTCTAGGAACAACATGCATGTTTTTAGCATGGTGAACCTTACAAGAAAATCTCAAATCCTCAAGCTCTTCTTGGACACAAAAGTAAACATGATGACGTAAGTAGAGAGAATATTGAGGATTCAAAAGAAAACAATCTTGCCTATGCATTTGAATGTGTGCAAATAGAAAATCATCTTCAATCATCTATTGAAAGCATCTATAGCCTTTTGCACCTCTATTAATCAAATCCCATAGATTGAATAGACTTGACTTATCACATATCCAATGTGCAAACCTTTTGAGTAACCCCAAGCACACAATTGGGTCACAAGAACAAAATGAAAAGGGCGTAGATTGTACTTGTTGGTGAAGTGGCCTTTTTTAATTAGTTGTACAAAAATGACACGTACGCAATTCCTTGCTCTTGCAACCTATGATACCTAAACCACTTGGCTTAGGTTAGGTAGCCTAATCTATGCTACTTGGGCTAGGAATCTAACATTTGCTTTTAATTTAAACCACCCAGCATATGTTAGGTAGCTTAGGTTGCCTAGCATAAGTAGTTAGCCTAGTTAGGTTAAACTAGTTGACTTTTGACTAGGTGAACTAAACTAAGTTGACTTTTGGTCATGTGTAATGATTTATACAACTTCGATTGATTTGAACCTATCAAGGTCAAGTCAACCAATTGTGCAAGGTCCATATGATGCATATTGATAATCATTTAGTGAACCAAGGACCATGTGGCACGTAAATCATCAAGCAATGATGATTTTGGTAGACAACCTCCAAGGCAAAGGAAAACCATGAAAAATTTGCAAACTAGGACAACAATAATTTGACTTGCGTAATGGACATTGTGGAAGTTGGTTCAAAAATTTTAAATGCAAGCCATCTTTAATGTGTGCTTCTCACTTCATTATGGAACTATTTGTATGGGATTACTCAAACTAGAAAAAAAGGCAAAACAAGAATTTTGAGCATAGAGGAGGAGGAAACACTTGTCTAGTATATGAAAAAATGCAAGGAATAAGCACCCCATCACACTCACACAACTGAGGTTGAAGGTTGCTGAAATTACGTAAGAACATTCAACTCCCATTTGGAACAAGATTCTGGGATGAGAGTGGTTCCAATGGTTTAGGAAACATCATTTAGATTTGAACTTGTAGGTTCATGGATTCTTGACACATGCCATCCATTCACCAAAGTGTCTTTTGTAACACTTAGTTGAATAAAACAACTAAGTTGAGATGACATGCACTTTACATGTGTGTCCAAAGTTAATGATGACATGGAATTTCATTGTTATAAGAAAATTAAAAAATCCTAATTGTTAAAATGACTAGGTTTTGCAACTAAACGTCCCTTGTGACTAAATGGGTTTAACAACTCACTAGTCACTAGTTGCATATGTCCCTCCTAATGGTATGTAATTATAATTTAACTAGTTGCAAAACCCAAAATGTGTTGTTCTAATTGAATAATGAATTGTGTAATCATTTCAATGGTCACATATACAATCAACAAAAGTGTGAGAACACCTTAGTTTGGTGGGCACAACATGCAATGTAGTTTTTGCATGTGTCTTTCTTAGCTTGTCAAATGTTTGGTTGTTGGTGTTATAAAAAACCTTTGGTAGTCGCCTTTCAAGATTGTTGGATCACTTCATTTGGTGATCAAAAATAGACTTAACAATATTTGTGTTGGTTGTGATGGACCCAACAAGCCTACAAATCTGATTAATTTTTTAACTCTAAAGTCTATTATATGATTGAAAAAAATGATGATCTCATTGAGAAGTGGGGTTCTTTTATAAAAGACTTTGATTTCTTCTCATTTTTTATAGGTAAATTCCTATTCATTTTAGTATTTTATTTGATTTTTCATACATGCATTTTTTTTAATTAATTAATTTTTGATGGCGGGTTTTTGTTTATAATTAAGGTTGATGCATATGGGTGCAATTTTCCAAAAAAAACACCAAAATTGCCTAATTGGAAAGAGTGTTTATAAGGATTGGATACTCTACTCAAGGTGATGTGGTTGAATCCAAAGGAAGTTATTTCCATTTTTTTCCCAAACAATATGCAAAAAGATAAAAGGTGTAACTTGTTGAAAAAAAATCATTTATTTAAAGGTAAATAGTTGTAAAAATTGGATTATGAAAATATACTTGAAATATATTCAATTTTAATATATATATACTAAAAATTATTACTTCATAACATACCAAAAATATGCCCTTTTATCTTATGTGTTTTGTAAAATATATTTTAAGAATAACTTTTTATTGGATCAAATATGATTGTTCATTTATGGGGAACATTTTTAGAATCATAATTTAATTTTCAATATAAAATTTTATTTTAATTCTTATGACCTAAAAAGATGCTACATTATACAATTATGTTAAGGTGAATTTTTAAGAAAATATCTTGAATGTCATTTTCAAATAATTTGAAACCTTTAAATAATATGGTTGTGCAAGTTCATCCAAAAATTTCAACATCAACTTAATTTACAATTTGAAACAATGAAAAAAACAAGCGATCATTATGTAATGAATGATTCCTTACAAAGAAAATGCACCTATATGAATTGTTAGTGGTGGGATTCAACCCAAGTTGTTTGCATTTGAAAACATATTTTTGTCTTTTATAATATTCTATTGATGAAATGGGCATAATTATGAAAAATGTCAATGATGGTCTTTAAGCATGGTTGGGAAATTTGGTGTCAACTTTGTTGTGTTTTGTAATTTTATGTCATAGTTTTGTTGAAGTCAATTGTACTATGTTCATTCCAAGTTATTTGTTTTGTTGTGCATAATTTTGTCATGTGCATCTAGTCATTTTATGGCAACTATGTGTATGGTGCTTATCATGTGCATTGTTTGGGTTTGGGGATTTTGTCATGTGCATACACATTTGCAATAAGTTTGAATTGTTTATTTTGTCACTCTTGGTTAAGTTTTGTGTTTTTTCTTAAATGTCTCTTCCAATTGGTTGGTTTGTGTTTTTCCAATTTTTTCATGGGCATGCAAACTTGTGTTTTTAAAATTTTATCATATATTTTTATTTTATATTAGTAGTTGATGGATGTTGAAGCTCACAACCTTTGAAACATACTTCCCAAAAATTCAATATTTATTTTGGGTATTTGTGGTTTTTGTGAGTCTTGAGTTTGTGTTTTTGTTGTTTTGTTGAGTTTAAAATCTTTGTTTTGAGACATGGTTGTTTCTATGAATTTATTGTCTATCTATGATACATTATACAGAAAACCCATTTTTAAGCAAATCTTTTGCAAAGTGAAGGTAGATTCAACTACAAACTTGAAAAACATCATTTCTAGGGACTAACATAACATGTCAAATTTTAAGATTATAGATCACACTACATAGCTTCCATATCATTTTTTTGTTACAAACATATTATATCCATATATATGTACTTTAGTTTGTTATTGTATTTTTGTAAGTTTTGGGATAGTGCATGATTCATCACAAAGTTAAATGAATAATCCATGTCAATTTAAATCAAATTAACATTTTTGGAATCATAACTTTAAATCCTAAGTGTACCCAAAACCACACCCATTTCATAAACCTTAAGCCTTAGATACCAAATAACCATGAATTGGAGAAAGTAAATTGAACTGGAGCTACAAGTTCTAGCATATTGAAAAAAATTAAATACCTTACCAAAAGGGCAATCAAAATTTTAAAACATATAATACTTAGGATCACATATTCTTTTTTTTTTTAAATCCACACAACATTATCGGTATGATCTGCATTAACTTATTAAGTGCAACCAAATTCCAAATCCCAAAGATATAGTGATATACTATAAATCAAACTTTATTAACTTACAACATATGGGATGTTTAAAGTGGCAAGGGGTGAAGGGTTGACAAGTGGTGGAAGTGGAGAGGTCATCAACCCCATCTTTGGAACTTGATTTATAATTTCTTATGCTTGCATCTTTAGAAGAATTATTGACACCTATTGTCTAAGTCTAGGTACATGCAAGATATGGTGACTTACTTTTGCACTTTAGTGGCCAATTCTACAAAGGACCTTTCTTTGGGCACCTATAATGAAAAATAAAATTGTCAAATTGTCAATTGGAAATTATTTATAAACTAAAAACTTGAGTATGAAAATAGTTATCATTTATTTTTAAATAAAAATGCACCCACTTTTAATAGTGAACTTTTAAAGTTGAAAGATATATTGGATTGGTTGGCTAATTGGAATGGTAGAAACTTGAAATGTTAATATTAAATTTCAGTCCAAATTATTTATTGTAGCCTTTTTTGTGGTATATGTGAAATCTTTACGTAATCCTTCCTTCAAAAATCGTAGTTAAATTTGAACCAAGGGCTTTTTGCTAGCTAGAATTGGGCCATATTTTCATAAGTACCTAATTTTTTTGTTTTTCCCCAATTTAAAAATAATAATTCAAAGATACTTATTTTTAAAATCTTTACTTGGACTCCTTATTACTTTTGATACATGGAATTCATTATTTTTTAAAAGTCACAATCCATAGGTCACATTAAGTTCCAAATTCAACATTGTAAATTGGATTTGTATGGACATGAACTTTTGAGAAAACTGAACCACCATACCTTGCATCTTGAAAGGGTGATGTGTGAGCACCTACTTAAAATTTCAAAAGTTACATGAATACCATTAATCCTAGGTAATAAATTAACAAATTTGACATCTTTTAACAAAAATTGTCAATGAAAGAAGAGATGAATGATGGAAATCCCATTGGAACACCCAAAAATTTGAGCCCATTAATTGTGTTAAACAAAATTAACAAGGTAATATCATTAAGTTAACTTGATGAATATTAAATAACATGATATTTTAAGTCACACAAAAAAACCAATTGTGCAAAGTTGGGAGGTTAAGCACTTGCTATCATGGATGCGAACACCATGGAGTTCATTCATTTGAATATTCACTCATGACTTGTAATGAATTTTTACTTAACTCTTAATCTAAATTTAGTTCACTTTTAGTTAAATCCTGGTTCATTTCTAATTAACTTTCAGTTCACTTTCAGTTAATTCTTAGTTCATTTTCAATTCACTTTTAGTTCACTTCTAGTTAATTTTTAATTAACCCATAATTCACTTTTAATTAAATTTCAATTCATTTTTAATTAAGATTTTGTCCACTTTTAGTTTAGTCTTAGTTCGTGCATAATTTATACATGGGCCACACATGGGCGCACATGGGCAAATATGGGCCACATGTAGGTTGAAAATTCCTTGAAAAACTTCTTTGAACTAAGTGGCCAATGGGTATAAATAGAGGTAGAATTCTTCATTACTTTTAATATATTCAACACCAATTTTAATTATGTTTTCTTGTCATAGCCTTGTTTTGTTCTTGCAATAAAATCATGCTAAATTTTTGTCTTACACTTGTCATGTTCATATTCTTGTTTTTTTTGGTTTCACGATTTGGATTTGGGATTGACCTTATCCATGTTCTCATCTTGGTTTAGGAAATCTTATAAACTTGGTTGTTTTCATGCCCATGACAATTTGAACAAATTGTCGCCATTTAGCCTACATCTTTTGCTTGTTTATTGTTTTTGTTTTCAACTTTGTGAATATGTCTATGTCTAAAGAAGAAATAGTGGTGTCCATGGAAGAAATTCTTGTAATTCTTTGACATGTTTAACAAGAAAATCAATCTCTTTGTGACTTTTTCATGCATCTCCAAAACAACAAGGCTTCAATGTCATCAAGGTGTGATCCAACAACGCAAATTCCAACAAAGGAGCCTTGAATCGGTCTTCGTAACAAGTTTGATGGGATTCATTTAAAGTTTTGAAGTTTTATCAATCAAGTGTGCTTGGTCATTTGACTTCATCTTCATTGCTATCCAAATGGACCAACTCAAGTTGGACTCATCAATGTTTTATTATTAGGCACTACATTAGCTTCATTTGCACCATTACTTGAATGACAATCATCACCTTTAAACAACTTTGAAGCATTTTTTTGAAGAATTCATAACAACCTTTGGAGATTTGGATAAATAATGCACATCTACTAGCAAGTTGCAATCCCTTTGTCGAGGATCGTGACCTACATTTATGTATGCATTTGAATTCATGTTGTTAGCATGTGACATTTCATGGGATAAGGTTGCACTCATGAGTTAGTTCCAATTTGGGCTACGCAAAAACATGAAAAACTTACTTCTGACCATGTCAAATCCCACAATGTTGAGTCAAACAATCTCTCAAGATATTTGTTATGACAATTATCTTTTTGAATGTTACCAGGAGAAACATTGGGAAACATCATTAATACAAAAAAAATTCATGGCCCCCATACCACCCCAACCAGTTTTATCAACAGCAAAGGATGATCCCATGCAAATTGATGAAACGATATTCAAGCCCTTCGTTAAATAAAAGAAGCAACAATAGTGTATAAAAAATCTTTGCTAATATTATGAAGGACCAAGTCATGTTGTTTGTGAACGTCCAAAAAAATGAAATCCACATATATCACATGCCACCTCTCCCACCAACTTAAAATTTAGAGAAAATTGAAAAACAAGGACATTCAATCTTAATAAGGACCCTGATACTAGACCTTAATACATCATGTGCTGGGAATAATCCTAGTTTGTTTTCAAATCTAGCACCTAGTTTTTTGTTACCAGTCGTGATCAATTGTAATAAATACATGACAATAAAGACTCAAGCATTGTTTGAAATTCGTGCATTTGCATGTTTTGTTGACAAGGAATTAGTGCAACATAAGTTGGCCTTGGTGAAAAAAGTCACACCAATAGGAATTGTTTACTTATTAATGCTCAGAATCTTTCTTTGGGACTTGTGACACATGAAACCAAATTGTTGGAGATTGCCATCAAGTCACATTATAGCAAGGTTGTGTTCAATTTCATTTCATCCCCAAAAAACCCAATCATCATTGGGTTATATTGGCTCATTTTGCATAATCCACAAATGGATTGGCATACAAAAAGTCTCCATTTTGAAGCACCCAAATAAGAGCCTTTGGATTGTGAGGCCACTGTCACAACCATGGTTGGTGAAACACATGAAGATGTACATCATGTGCCCAATGATGAATTGGGTGAGGCTAAATGTATGCTAAATCTCAAAAACCTTGTTAATGCACAAAAATCCAAGTTTTCCAAGCCATTGTTTATGGGAGCAAGGGCATTCATGCATGGTGCAAAGAAAGGGGATGCATTATTGATTTATGTGTTTCTTGCAACAATTTTCAAGCCATAACAACATGAAATCTCCTCTCAATGCAAAGGTTACAAAAATGTGTTTGAAAAGAAAAATGTTGACACCTTACCAAAACATTGACCATATGATTATATGATTGATTCGGAAGGTGTACAACCCCCATTTGGATCCATTTACAACTTATCATGAGATGAACTTGTAACATTTTGAAAATACATTGATGAAAACCTTGAAAAAGGTTTTATTCACCATTCCCAATCTCCAATTAATGCCCAAATCCTATTTGTCAAGAAAAAGGATGGATCCTTCTGAATGTGTGTCAATTATCGTGGGCTGAATTGACTCACCATCAAGATACTTTCTACGATGCACCCCCAAGCTCCTTGATGGACTCAACTACAAATCCAAAGGTGAAGACAATGGAAGGAAAAGGAGTTGGGGTGCACTCCTTGGCTCGTTACACTTCAAGGGTAAAGGGGTGTGTTAAAGCTCTAAAATGGGACTAGGATGAGTGACAAGCGGTTCATTTATTCATACGGACCTACACAAACCAAACAACAAGTTGGTTAGTGTAGATTCAGAGCACTTTTGGTGCACAAATTCACTACGAGTAAACACGAATTCATAAGACTCACCATGGCCTGGACTTGGGGGAAGCCATCACCTCCCCCCTTATAGTATTATCTATGCCTGGCCATGGGGCCAACACCCAAATGTCATTTTGTCCCGAAACTCCCAAGTGAAAGTCTTGAAATTCCTAAAATTGGGTCTCCCACAACTTTGGAGGGGCATAATTTTGTGTGCAGACTTTCGATTGAGGTGAGGTTTGAAGCAAATTTTGAACCCTTATCTAAATCTTTCCAAAGGTATGTGGCACACCTACACATAAGGAAATTAGGACAATTCCCAACTTTTATTGGCTAAGAATCAAATTGGCACCTTTTTTTTGCCATAACTTGTGTTTTAGATACCCAAATGGGTCATGCGAGCCCATTCTAAACATCTTAGTTCCAAGATCTTTCCAATGATATAAGGAATTTTTTAATCCAATGGGTTTAGACCCCTGAAATCGTTCTCTTAAAATTCGGAAGTTCGTTAAGACACCAACTCCCAAAGTGAGAATTCACTTGAGAGTGTTAAGGTTCATTCCCTCACACTCTCCTACATTCCTGGGAGCATGAAATGTGATTCCTAGGCTTCTTTCTTGCCCCACACCTTTGCAAGCCCTTACTTTGGTTGTGAACCCAAAATTAGGGTTGCGAGAATGGAAGTTAGGTGTGGTGAATGGCTTGACATTTTTGAGGATATGTCCTAAGATCCAATCAGGGTCTTTTGCACAACTACAGAGTTTACACCAAATATAGGTGGGGTTTTACATCAAGAGATGGAGGAACCTAGTGGGGTATGTGTTTATAAAGTGGGAGTGCATTTTAAATTATTCCAGTCCATGATTAGGGGTTTGTTATTTTTTGGTACCTTGGAGACAATTAGGGTATGCATCAAAGCCAAAACAAATAACAATTTTTTTAAATTAGTTTTTGGGGTCACTAAAGACCTAGGTTTTGATCCTCGTTTATGGAATTAGAAAGGGCAAAAAGAACTAATGAATTATAATGTTAAGGAGGGTAGGAAGTTACTCAACCCAACCCAAGGAAAACTCTTTCAAGAAATGTGTCCAAGAAATGGAACCATTCCTCTCACCAAACTTCAAGTTAAAATGGCGAAATATTTGGACGAAGAAAAGGAACAAAAATGAGGCAAGTTTCTTTTGGTCTTTGTGGCAGAGGGCCCGTGTTGTAAATACTTGGAAAGCAAAAGTAAATCACAGCATCCAAGTACATTGTCCCTCTTGTGAACATGGAACCCTAGAGACCATCATGCATAGGTTTTGGTAATGTCCTAGAACTAGGACAACATGGGACAAGCCTTCTCATTTTTGTATAGTCTCAAGTCTCCCATAGACGCTAGTTCAACTTGGAGGTCCTTCAATCTTGAACAATGTATGTTTAATAAGAAATTGTCTAGCAAGTTTAGAAAATTCAACCTTCTTTGGTCCTTAATTAGAAGTGTTACCCTATGGTCAATTTGGCTTAAGAGGAATAATCTAAGTTTCAACGGTGTAGATTGGCACGATAACAAACTTAAGAAAGTGATGTGGGATGGTTTCTAAATTATGGTAGATTGGAGTGGCAACACTTCAGAAGATTAAGAGGAAACCGACGGATGAGGCCAGCTTGTTGGAGGCTTTTAACAAGATGTGGGGTCCACATCATGTCATCTGCACTAGGGATGGGTGTAAAGTTAGGTGGTGATATCAACCACCTTACATTAGTAGTAGTTTCATTTGGTAGGTGTGTGGTTCTTGGTGCTGGGGTTGGGTGTCCCCGTGGCCTTGTGGTGTACTGGTTCACTTTTTGCAATGGATTTTCCATTTGCGTCAAAAAAACAAAAAAATAGCTGGAAATTTGGTAGACATTACCAAATTTTGTCAAATTAGATTCTGAAATGTAGATGCCACACACTAGGCCATGAATGTATAACCTCTATCTGAGTTTATGTCTAGCTGAAAAGGCCTAGGCAATGCTTGCTAGGTATATAGTATGTAGATCACACAAGCTAGCTACCATTGTCATTTTTCCATAAAATCCAATCCAATGCAATCTGCAAATATTGATGAGGGCAATGCCACGTCTCAAAAAACCCTTCCATGCAAATATTCTGCACCCCTCTCGTAAAGAACATTATTATTTATTACCTTTAGCTGAGCTCACCCATTTGACAAGTTCATTCATATGTACTACCTACACCTACGCTAACATGAGCTAAACTCCCACTGCGAAACTCGGGTATTTTTACTTGGTTAAATGCGTGGATACTTTTGATCTTTGGAAATCCAAGACCTTAGGTTTTAGCACAGTTGAGAACTAGGAAAATTCATGGATGATGGAATCAAAAGGGCCCAATCAATACCGAACTAGTCTATCTTCCTTCAGTTGTTTTTTCCTCAGTTGTGACAAGAACACTTCAAGGGATCAAGGAAGGACAGAATGAAAAAAAATCCAATGCAAACCAAAGTTAGTCTAGCTATTTATAATAAAGTTATCCTTATAGTGGAACCCAATTGGGCCCCATTCTCACCACCTCTTTTTGATCTCATCCCCTAAGTTGTGTTATCCATAAAGTGTCCAAATAAGGAACCAAAATGAGGGAAACCCACAATGGAACATCCCCAAACTAGGCACAACAACTTTTTTTGGGGTCAATCACAGGCTGCCCACCTATGGGCTATGGTATGGGAGCCATCAGTTACAGGGGTATATGGCTATGGCAATTGGTTATTTACTACTGGCTGGTTGCTATTGCTATGGCTATTGGCTGTATGGACATTGGTTATATTATTATTGGCTCTATGGACATTAGCTATATGGCTATTGATTATGGGTATATGGCTATGTTTATTGACTATATGGATAGAGTTAGGTTTGACTTTTTAGGGTTTGGGTGTAGGACAAGTTTTATCTAGGTTTGAATGTTTGGGTTTTAGGGTTTCAAGGTTCAGTTTTAAGTGTTTAGGGTGTAGGGTTAGGGTTTCTCAAGTATGGTCTGATTTTGAGGGCTTATGATTTTTGGAACATAACATTATTTGTGTTTGTGTAGAATATTGAAATTAAAAATCAAGATTTATATTTAAAATTAAGGACTCAATGCTGGACTAAAGATAATGATGAAAATTGTTCTTTTAAAGTTCATGTTTTTGTGTATGTAAAATGAGGAAATTAAAAATCAGGTTTCAGCTTGTGTTGAATTGGCTCTGACTCCTCTTCCCTTGTGCGTACTAAGCTATGCAATTCCAGAGCTACCTCTCAAAGCTTTCATAGCTTCCAGTCACGGTTCTTTTTTGCACCTCCTTTGCTTCCGGTCTCAAGTCTCACCTCCTTCGCTTCTGGTCCCAACTCTCACATCCTCCACTTTTGGTCCTACATGCACTTCTCTATGCACCTACACTCAGCACAATTGAAAGCAAGAGAAGGAAGGACAGCTTCGCCCGATAGCTTCACACAACAATGGTGGCACATGACCTTGGTTTTTGCATGGGCAAAGCAACAGTACACCGTCCATTGAACTGTTATGACTTAACCCTGGATGAACCCCAACCCAATTAACATGAGGTTTCACATTAGTAACCTATCCTGTAAAAGATAAGTCTTGTAGTGAAGTAAGTAGAACAATAGGTGATAACTGACTAAGCAAATCTGAATGTCGATGGTTAGTAAGTAGGTATGGGTTAGAGGGTTGTTAGTAGGTAGGTAGTAAAATACAGTACAGTGAATGTGCTAGCCACTGCGGTGAACTTCAGAACTAGAACCCTTGGTAAAGTATTTCCTGTCAGGCCCAGATAAAACCTAACCTGAGTTGACATCTGGTTTCACCTGGTAACCCTATCTTGTAAAAATTAAGTCTTGTAGAGAGGTAAGGAGACAATAGCTCCCTTCAAACCGGGGCAAACCTTCAAATTTAAATATTTTTATTTTGGAGTTTAGTTTTGTTACAAAAATTTAAAAAATTATTTTGGAATTTCGTTTTGTTGCAAAATTAAATATTTTCATTTTGGAATTTTGTTTTGTTACAAAAATTCTGTGCTAAGGATTTCTATTTTAACCTTTTGGGCCATGACCAAGGTCCAAGATCCTTGTTACATACTAAGTTATAACTATATTGACAAACTCATATGTTCTACTTTTACTCATGCAATGTGCATTGAACATGGAATCCAGTTACGCAGTGCTCTCTTTTTTCTCAATTTTGTGACCTAGCTAAGCAGCAATTGTCCATAAGATGGTTCATCCAGATCTGGCTGTAATTTTTTAGAAATGAAAATAATGTAATCTTATCATTCTTCTAGATTGTTTGCTACCTATTGAAACTTAATATGAAATTCTGGCGATTTTTGTATAAAAACCCAGAAATTTGGCTATCAAAAAACTAAAAAATCACCTTTTTTTGGCCATTTTCTAAAAACAATTCACAAGGTGGAGAAATTTCGCCTAAAAGAAAGCCATTGGAATCCACAAGTTATTTTTATTACATCAGCTAAATAATAACCCATTCAAGTTGAACAATCATCCTTGCTAATAAGAAACATTTAACTAGTCGCTAAATGGAAAGAAGACATGGGGAAAATATGAAAAATCTTCATGTTGACAAATGGCATTGTGTATTTTCTAAAATAAAGACACCATATAATAATAAAAAAATTGTATATCTACTTAAACACACATTGGTTTGTTGTATTGTTTGGTTTCAAAAATTTTAACTTCATACACATTAATCCATCTTCTTTTTCAATGAATTTCATGCTTGCACATGATTGTATTCCTGCAGGTTGTTTAGAGTCATAGGCCATGATTTGAAGTGAACAATTCACATATATAATGTATTATAAAAAGAAGGAACCTTGTGATAGTTATTGATGCTGCATTGAAATTGGTTTAATGAGGATGGTGAGGACTTTGACATGCCTCTAAACCTTGTGTTACACTAAGGAAGCTCATGTTTGAAGATTTTGAGTTTCACTATCATGGCATATTTCAAAGGTATTGTCATGACATTTATGAGTTTTATTATCATGAATTTTTAGGGTAATATTGTATTGATTAGCTAATATAATTTTCTACTTTTATTGCCCAATATTTGAGTCTTGGGGAGGCCACTTCCATCTTTTTTGAAATAGTATGCGAACAAATAGAAGATTTAATTGTTCTCAAAATAAAAATAAAAATACATTTAGAAATAAATTCTCATTATTTAATTATTGAATATCATATTCAAATAAACACATGGTTATGAATATATATATATAAATTAATTTATTAAGATTGATGGTAAGGGCACAAGAATGTGAAAGACACATGTCATTTAGTCTATGGTTTATTTGAAATGGGAGCTTCATAGAGGGGTGAATTGAATTTGGATGAAACCTAGATGAAAAAGAAATTTGGATTTGGGTGAAGATCTCTAAACATTTACACATGGTATGGTGTTGATGTTGAAGTATTTGAATGAGTTTGTTTCAAATAATTAATAAAGTGTATCACCTTCTTTAAAAAATAACTTTATTTTTATGTTAATATAAGATGTCATATATTTGATGATTGTAGTTGATATAAAATCTTCTTAAAGTTCATCACCTTTTATTGACCAAGCCTTCTAAAGCCTTCTATGACTTAGATTTCAAAATTGATCACCGACTAAATGTTGTTTTTTAATCAAAAATATTCTTTGAATTTTTTTAAGAACTTCCTTTCATTCTAAATCACAAGAAAAAAAAACAATGGAATAAAATATTGAAAATGTTTGTTAAGAACTCATTGTAAGTTTGTCACATACCTTTCACAAAATTTGCTTGCAAGGTGTCTTAAAACAATGACAATCTATTAATATTATATCCCCAAAACATTAATAATAAACCTTCAAGGAGAAATGGTAAAAGTAAGCTTTGTCCTTTAGTTTTAGATTGTGATGTTCACCAACCTCATTGCATAGGAATATCATGTATAGGAAATATATGAACTTTGTTATAAACATGATTTTTTTTTTTGAAATCTTGTGGTGCACACAACTTTGTAACAACAAATCATAGATCCAAACAATGTCATATCATTGATGTTTTTGTGTCTCATATACCTTAATGTTTCACATACCAACAATGTTTAATTTATTTTAGATTACTTATAAATAAATGACCACATGTCATAATGGAAGAAAGCTACATATGTAGGTCAAAAATAAGATAAACAAACATATAAACTAGTCCTGGTAGGTACTAGAAAAAGTGAAAATAACCAACATTTCAAGCCAATTCTCAACTTGAAGATTGTATGAAACCTAGTTTGTAAGTTTTCATATTTATAGTTTTCATTAGAATGAGAATTAACCAACTCTTGAAAATTAACCTCTATGATTTTATTTTATTTTTGAAACCCTTCCAAGGTATTAAAATAGAACATGGTCTAAGTTTCAAGTTCGGGTTAGGAAAAACTATTTGGTTTTTAGGGTTTGGTGTCCTAACATTCAAGTGGTTGTTCCTAATCACGTTCCCAACTTGGATTAAGTGAATGAATTTAATGATGGTCACTTCAATGCTTGACATCTTTAATCGTAACTAATTTTTGTGAGACATGGGTGAAAGATTTCTAAATTTGAATTTGTTAATTCCATTTGTGTATCCACTACAACAAAAATTGACTAGGATTTGGAAAAGGCATTAGTTTTTTACCAACTAATCGAACAATGTTAACTTGGTAATGGTCTAATTTTATTCCAGAATATATTTGAAATAACCTTGGAGTCCATATAATGAATGTTGTTGGCATATAAAATGTTGGAAAAGAATATATATATATATATATAATCATTTTTTGGTTAATTTTGGTTTTAAAATTTTTAAATATATATTTTTTCAAAATAATTAAAATTTTGATATGAAAACCACATTTGAAATTGGATGGTATGAAAATCTATGAAAACCAACACTTGAAAATTAATTAAATTTTTTTTTCAAAATTTTGAAACTATGTTTGGTTATCTTTTTTGAAGAACCTTGAAGTAATTCTAGTTACAAAAAGAAATTAAAACTAGATTTGAATATTCTTTAAAAAACTAAGAACGAAAATTGCCAAACATTGATATGAACCTCTAGTGATAAGAAAAGAGTAATGTATGACTTTTTAAAGGTCATCATGCATTATTTTTTCCTACTAGTACCAATGTAGGTGTCGTTCACCTTAATTAGTTAGAATATGATACTTATGTTCCATGAATTTTTTTTAATGAAATCACACTTGAGTTTACAATAACACTAAGTGAATAATGTTCAAAATGTGAGACTAGAATTGAAATTACATCATTTTGTAGGTCAAATTTCCTACATTGTAGATAGACCCAACCAATGATGGAACCATGTAACATGGTTTGATAATTTGACTACAAAATGAATTTAATCAAACAATAGATTAAATAATAAGTACCTACACTAAGTCAAGTCACTTGTCAACCATACATTGATTCCAAATTGAAACAAAAATTTTACATCAAAATGTCACACCCATGCTAAGGTTTCCTAATCCTAATAAAATGTCAAAGTAAAATTGACCAAATTAAACCATTTGCAACTTTGTAGAAAACAAACTTGAGAAATTCACATTAATTTGAAAATCAAATATGGTGTTGCAAGCATAATTGTTGGTGTTTGTAAAACAACCTACCAAATTGCTCACAAAGGAATTTAAACTTGGAAATATAAGTACATGAATCAACTTCAATTTTTAAAATATTGTTGAATGGTCATTAGTACGAGGAACAAACACCCCAACGATTATTAGAGTGATTTTTAGAGTTTATAACCATAGTTATCAAAAAAACAGAACAAAACATGCTTATAATATATAATCACAATTGTCAAAAAGTTTGATTTTTTTCAAAAATCTACATTTATAACTACATGTTCTTTCACGAAGCCTGTTTTTTTAGGTTTTTTTAAAATAACTAAAACTAATGGTTTTCTGATTATGATTTTTTTAAAAACAAAACAAGTGAGTCTTTGATTTCAAAATATTAATAAAATGGAACTAGTGGTTATTGAAAAAATCAAATAACCACCCAACATTTATTTAAATTTAAATTTATTTTTGGAACCACCAAGGAATGAAATTTCAATGGGTAAAGATGAACTTCAATTGAAATTTAATGGGTGAAAGCACATTACACCCCCCAAAAATTGTAATCACAAATATAAAAAAATTACATTTGGTTTTTTTGGTACTTGTGGACATTACATCTTAGATTATTTTGTTCATTTCAAGAATATTACAATTAGTTTTAGACTAAAACTAATTTATTTTGAAAAAAACTCCAACAAAAAATTATGAAATTTAACATATGAAGTATAATTGTGTCGAAATAAATACATCACATAATATGTAAAATTACAAATATATTTCAAAACTAAAATTATGGGTGGAGTTTTGCACTAAATTTTTTTGTGATGAATGATATTGATAGATATCAATTAAATCTGAGACCATTTAAAACTTTAAAAAATTTCATTGAAATTTCATCTAAAAAATGTGTTTTTTTGCACTTTTTGAGCAATAAATGCATAGTAAACTCTTATTTGTGAAAAAAAACCAATACCTTACGAAAAAAAAAAAAAAAAGTTTTATAGGTGAGCATTGTATTATTTTTTCATTTTTATTTGGTTTGGTAATGTGTCATGAATCATAAACATGAAACCTTATGGCCATTGAAAAAATGTACGTTATATACTTTATGCACATTGAATTTATCCAATCCTCTTCATGTAACCATTGGATCAAGCTTTGAGTTCCAAAATGTTGTCATGCACATTTTAAAGCTTTTTTTTAATGTTTAGGATTTCCAAAAGATGCCATCAAGTTTTTAGCTTACTCCATACCTATCATACTTGTTATACATCATTTTTTTGGATGAAAAATGGTTCACCCATAATGTGTTTTCACCTTAATATGGATCCACGCATAGGACCATGATGAAGTACCATTCAAGGGGTCCATTTTTTATTAGTTCCAAAACTTTGTCTAAGAATAGATCAAATGAATAGAAGAGTACATGTAGCCAATAAGACATGAAATGAAAAGCTTATATGTCATCTAGTTGGCCATGAGCTCATTTAAGAGCTCATTGCTTCAAATTTCATTTCACTGAAAGTAAACATTGACTTCCAAATCCAACATTGAAGTCTAAGATCTTATGTTCTTATATTGCATCTAAACTATCATTTAAATTCTACAAAATCTAGTGGATCAAATCACTTCAAACCCTCTCTTGAGCTATCAAATCATACTTTTGGCATCATGGATTTGCAATTTTCGTTTCAACCTTATTTTAACATACCAACAAGTATAGAAAATGAGCTCCCAATGGCCATGGCCTAAATGTGTTTTTTCAAAAGGTTTGACAAGACAAACTTGCTACCACCTACTAAATCACCCACCTTCAACCATCAATTGCTAGATTCCCCAACAACCCACACATAGAAATAAAACAACAACAATTCCCACTTGAAGCTCCCAAAGATTCAAGTTTCACTTCCCTTCACCCACATCAATCTCCCTACATTCCCAACTTCCTAGTTTTCAAGCATTCCAAACTTGAAAATGTGATGCCAATTCAAACAAGCTCTTTCATCCCTTAAATAATATTTGTTAATATCAAACTTCTCATTACTCCCATTAATATCATCTAGTAAATATTATTATTTTTGTATTCATATTATAACAATATGTAAAATTGATCATTTGTTTAAGATATATATCATTTTAATATTGAATATCTTTTGAAAGTTTGTAAACCACTTTTGTACTATTACTATATGAAAACAATATATTTGCCCAACATTAGTTCTAATGCCAACATATGTATTTTGCCTTCTATTTGTCAAGCTACTCCTTTTCCATTGCCACAAAACCTATCTTGAGTTATGTTTTGCTTCTAATGTTTTGTTCTTATAAAAAAGAAATGTTTTTAGTACATGTAATTAGATGTAGACTTTTTGTCAATTTCGTACGTAGTTAAAGTGGCCAACATCTCAAAACAAATTTCACATTAATTGGCAACACATTTGTAGTAATGATAATTAATAGACAAAGTTGTGGGGACCTTTTCCAGAAAGAGGGGGGGGGGTGTCAAATTTTAACAAATTCTTATATTTTTAAATTAAAAAATTGCTCCCAAAAATTTATCTTTGAATTTTTGGGTAATCATAAGCCTTACGTTTCAAATTCATGACATTGCTTAAGTGCACCACAAACGCAATAACAAATGCCACCCATTTGACATTCATAATAATTTTCTTAACATTCTTTGTGAAACCCAAAATTACATAGGTATCAATTTTATACAATTAATGAAGAATGACCACCTCACCAACAAGTACAATCAACACCCTTTTCTAGAACATATAGTTTGCCTAGAACATAGACAAAAAATAGTCTATGATGTCTTAGAAAACTTGCATTAAAAAGGTGTGCCAAGTTTCAATTCCAATCCAAGTTTGAGACCTTGAGTGTGAAGTTGGTCTAAGGTTTAATTTCAATGAATGAATTATAGTCACAAGATGAAAACCATCCTAGTACCTAGGCAATATAGGCACACACACACAAGCCACGAGCAAACACGGACTCACAAGATTCACTACAGCCGAGATTTGGGGGAAGCCACCACCTTCCCCTTTATAGTGTTCTGTGTGCTTGGTCACAGGGCTAGCACCCAAATGTCATTTTGTCCTAGGACTTCAAGTGGGAGTCCCGAAATTCTCAAAATTGGGACTCCCATGACTTTAGCGGCCCATAACTTTGTGTGCAAACCTTTGATTGACGTGAGGTCTAAAACAAAGTTGGAGCCTTTGTCAAGAACTTTCCAATGGTATGTGAAACACCACCTAAACGCAAGGAAATTGGGGCGATTCCTAACTTTTAATGGTCGGGAGTCAAATTGGCAATTTGACTCCCAACCCTTCTTTTGGTCATAACTTGTGTTTTAAGTACCCAAATGTGTCATGCAAGTTAATTTTAGACATCTATGTTGCAAGAGATTTTCAACAACATAATTTTTTTCAATCCAATGGGTTTTATCCCCTGTAATTGCTCTTTAAAGATTTGGGAGTCCATTGGGACTTGAGTTCCCAAGGTGGGAGTTCACTTGGGAGTGTGGAAGTTCATTCGTTCACACTTTCCCACACTCTCGAGAACATGAAATGTGATTCTTAGGCTTCACTCTTGGCTCGGACCTTCACAATCTTTTGTTTTGGTCATGAGCCCAAGGTTAGGGTTGTGACATGCACTTTGGACATAAATTTGTTGTGCATGATTTTGACAACAATATCTTCAATCTATGTTTTTATTGGATTAAATCTTATCACAAACAAGACACCAAACCCAAATGCCTTAAAAAAATTGATCCTACTTAGGGTTCTTTTATTTTAGAGGGATTATTGAAACTTCTAACTAATTGTTGGTCATGAATGGATTAAAGGTTAATAACAAATTAATCTTCATTGGAGCTAGACATAATTATCAACAATCCAACTTTACAATGAACCACTTTTAAAAAACAACTTTGATTCAGGGACGACCAATTTTAATACCAAAAGAAGAAGTTGCAAAAACCTCTTAATTATCCTTGATCAAAGTATAAATCTAACAAAAGATGAACAATAATCCTAGTAGAAGACTTCAAAAATTAGAATCTAACAACTACATCATATACATTAGAGCTTAAATGAATAAAAACCTTCTGGATTTTCTCTCATTGAGAATCCACAAAAATTTAATGGCATTGATCATCCCATACCCAATCACATCCCAAAAGCCTTGATAAGAAAGGATATTCAACCCAAACCCACCTAGATTGAAAGGTCAATTTTTAATACTCAATTCATAAATAAGAACAAGTTGTTGACCCATACTTAAAGTGCTCAAGCTTGGTTACTCACTTCACCTCACAACAATGTTTTTTCCCATACACAAACCTTAACTTTATACACAATGCCATTAGGAATTACTCATGAACCCCCTTATGTTTTGCATCATTTTCGCCACCAACCCATATTTAACAAAATAACACACTCTACATTTCCAATGCAATGGAAACTCAAAGAATACAATCATGCATGAAGAACATTATTCTCTTTATGCATTTCAAATAACCGTAATTTTATCCTCATTTACAAACAAGACCAAGCTTTGGAATACTTAGCTCCTTCTCCATCTCCCAAAAATTAGCAAACCAAAGTCCCAATTACAAAAAATGTCATCCTTCATATGTCTATAGCTCCTCATCCTTTCATAATCCAATGCGTCAATTGAAGCCATATTCCCATTGGTCGTCATGAAGAGCAAAAACCAACACAAATAAATGTGCAAGCTCACCTTCTAAATCAAAATCAAGAGAAACAAATGCCTACATTCTTCCTTTTCCATGAATGCACAACCTATAAACATAAAACACACAAAACAACAACATCTTATTCCAAGCACCATATAATCATTGTGCTCCATCAACCGCCAATTTAGGGCAGTCCTTTGGCAACTTTTTCATTTTAGGGCTCCTTTTAGGTCACATTAGTTTAAACCTTGCAAATTGGATACCTTCACAACATTGATATGTACTTGCCTCATAGCAACCAAAACTTTGTCTTGATCCTAATACCAGGCCAACATTGGTCCTTTCCTTTTCGTTTGTCCTTTACTCCTTTCCCTGTTGTTGAATCCTTTCTCAATGAGGTCTGGCATGTTTATACCCAAAAAAACACCATGGAAAAACTCTAATAGGACCCATTCTACCAAGGAACATCTCAAGCCCAATAGGACAAAACACCATTCTGCTAGGTGATAACAGGTTCTACCAAGCTTAGTCCAAGTGTAATTGGTGTTTTTCACCATTGATTCACATAAATGTAATGTTCCTCCACCATCAATTCACGTCACAAGTGAACTGGTAGAACTAAAAGTGGAATTAAAAGAGAAACCCTAAGAAAACCCTAATTGTCCCACCTAAGAGAAACCCTATGAAAGTACTTGGATAAGACACCAAAACTAGTTGTGTATACAAAAGGACTCCAATATGTATTAGCACAAGATGTTGGACATTTGGGAGGCACCAAAACCAATTGAGGATACAAAAGGACTCCAATATGTATTAGCACAAGATGTTGGACATTTGTGAGGCACCAAAGCCAATTGTGTATACAAAGGGACTCCAATATGTATTAGCACAAAATGTTGGACATTTGTGAGGCACCAAAACCAATTGCGTATACAAAGGGACTCCAATATGTATTATCACAAAATGTTGGACATTTGTGAGACACCAAAACCAGTTGCGTATACAAAAGAACTCCAATATGTATTAACCTAGCCCAAGATGTTGGACATTTGTGAGGTCAATCAGAAGACCACAAGTTTCGCGCCTGTTTTGCTTCTTTGATCTTGTGCCATGTAGTAGGCATTTTCTAAAGTTACGTTTCAGCTTTGGGTGTCCTATTCAGGCACATTTCAGGCTTTTTCATTAGGTGCAACAAGATGCCATCTGCTGGTTCCACTTGTACGCTCAAGATGTGACTCGTCTGTGGAAAAAAAGCCCTTGGTTACGCCTTGGAACAGGGCCCCCTTCGAGTCTCCACCCAAGAAATTCGATGTAAATATATCAATATATATGGAAAAGTCTCAAAAATGTACACAAATATATAAATACATATGGAAAATTTTCTAGTAGGACTTGTGGAATTATTCTATAGCACATTAAAGACAGTCGCCATTTCATGTTAAATTTGTTTTGAGAACCTCGCCACTGAGCCTACTTCAGAAATATGGGAAAAAACCGAAATTTCCCTCTTTGTTTTGGCGATTTTTATTTTTTTAAAAGACATTTGAAAAAGAACTTTTCAATCTCTTCCTTTCGATCCTGTTTTTGTGTGTGTGTGTGTTTGCGGTGCGAAAATCTGCAAAACAAAAACTCAGGTCCAAACTGAGTTTCACCCTGTTTAAAAGATGTTGCTATTTGATACACCACGCTTTCTTTTGTTGTGGGTGTTGGTTCACTCCTGTCTCTTGTTTTGCAGCTGCAAAGAAAGGGTTTAGGGTTTAGGGTTTAGAGAGAAAGGAAAACAGGAAAAAGAGGTGGGGATGGATAACGTTCAAGAGGAGGAGGAGGAGGTGCAGCAAGAAGGTGAAGCTAGAGACTGGGAGTACAAGAGCAACAGACAAACAGAAGGGAGGAGCTGCCCATTATTGTTGCCAAGCAAGCGACAGGAGTTGATAGAGAATAGGTGTAATGATGATGATGATGATGATTACCATCAGGCTTCCACCCGGTCTGCAGTGTTCAATTTATCCACTACCATTGTTGGAGCAGGGATCATGGCCCTGCCTGCCACCATCAAGGTGTTGGGTTTGCCTCTGGGACTTGTTGCCATCCTGTTAGCTGGAATTCTTAGTGAGAATTCCATCCAGGCACTTCTCAGATATTCCAGGCCATGCAATGCCACATCCTATGGTGCCTTGATGGCTAATGCTTTTGGTGAAGCGGGTAGGATTGTGTTGCAGCTATGCATCATCATCAACAATTTTGGCAGCCTAATTGTCTACATCATCATCATAGGTTTGCAATTTTTTTTTCTCATGGTTTTTCTTTCTTCCTCAATCCAAGTCTCCCTTTTTGTCTTCTGCAATTTGATCTTTTGTATTACACTTGATTATCTGATTTTTGATGGATTTTAATCCCACAATATCTTTGTACCTCCTTGTTTTTTTTTTCCTGCCTTGGATTTGTGTTCAAGGGTTCTCTTGAAATATGGGTTTTCTCTGATCCTTTTGGGTGGTTTTTTTCCCCCCCTTGTGATTCCCACTTACTATTTCTGCTCAGTCCAAGCTTATACTCTTCATGTCTTCTTTCCCTTTCCACATGTCTCAGAGCTTGTTATTCTCACATTCCATTAGGAAATTATGGTGTTGTGGAGTTAGGGTTTGAAGTTAGTATATATGTTGCCATTCTCTTGGTCAAAGATAGAATTTTGCTTCATTCTTGCCTGGCACTCTCAATGTCTTTTCTCTATCCTCATCCTGATTTCAAAACAAATTGTTCTCCAACACAAAATCTTGACTTGTTGGAGTTGTTGATTTTTTTGTAATTGTTGTTAAACTGATCTTTTTGAAGGTAATTTCTTTTTCTCATTCTGCACATTGCATCCAACAAAATTCCCATTTGCAACGTCTGGTTTTAATAGTTCTCCCCACTTGGCTCAGAGAACATTTGAACATTATGTTGATGAGCATGCTTTTCTTTCAATTTTTGGGCGGGGGGGGGGGGGTTGATTTTTTTTTTTTTTGTGTGGGGGGGGGGGGGGGGGGGTTGATCTTTGTCTTCCAACATGGCATTTCACATCATGCTGAGGAGTAGAAAAACTTCTTGCCAAAGAAGATGCTGAAATGTTTTTGAATGTTGAATGGCTTTTAGGAGGACCCACAAGACATCTGTTACAAAGTGAAATGCTAATAGGAATCACTAGTTTTTGTTGTTCTATATTAATCTTTGCTAAGATTGTCCCAACAATGCCCTGAATCTTCTCTGTGCAAAGAACTTGCACTTATCAGGTGATGTCATGTCGGGGACGGTGGGGCCGGGACAACACCATACAGGTGTACTGGAGGAGTGGGCAGGGGGACGGACATGGTGGAATGAGCGGGTTTTTGTTCTCTTCACCACAACTGTTATTATTCTCCTCCCACTTTGTTCTTTAAAACATATTGGTAATTTTTTCACCCAAATCTTCTTTCCTCAAATCCTGATCTCAAACTTATCAGTACTTTCTTCTCATGTACTAGTCCCCATGGTTCTCCCTTGCTGCTTCTTGTTCTTAATGTGTCTGATTTATAGCTGATTTTTCAAAAATAGTATTTTAGCTATATGCCCCCAATTTTCCACAAGTTTAGTTTGGCAACAAGAAAGATTCTTGGTCTTAGTATTGGGTTGATCTTCTACCCAACAATCAGTCTTTCACCCAATTCTAAGACCAAGCTGGTATGAAAGTTTTAAAATGAACCCAATATGATGACAAAGTTGGTATGAAAATTCCAATATGAGTACCAGGCTGGCATGTTCAAAAGTTGATAGACCAATGTTGCTTATAACCTTCCTTCTTGTGTTATGCTTGTAGCTTTGCATTAGTTACTGAAAACTAAGAGAGAAACCTTTGCTATGTGAATCCAACCCTTCTCAGTTTGAGACAATGAATGTCTGGATCAATGTGATTAAGAAAAGATTTTGTGCCCGTTGATAGTTGTCATTACATCTTTTGTTTGCACATGTTTAGCATTTCAGGGTTGCACATATTTAGGTTAGTATTGGTTTGTGGGGGATAATGATGTTTTGTTTGGTTTTGGGTGCCATGGATGGCAGATTCATTAAAGTGGACGTCTGCATTATCATTTGTTTTGGCTCTAGTGTTTGTGGTGATTACAGTGGGCATCACGTCATGGAAACTAGCAGCACGGCAGATTGAGTGGCCAAGACTCACACCCAATGTGCATGACCAAGCTTCATTTTGGCACCTATTTACAGTTGTTCCTATATTGGTCACTGCATATTTTTGCCACCACAATGGTCTCTTTTCTCCCACACTATATATATGCATATGTATGTATGTATGTATGTATGTATCCCTCTTGTCCAACTGCAATTTGAATATCATCATCATTTTCTTTCACCTACAATTTTGTCCGTCTATTGCTGCAACAGAAAGAACGAATAGTAATCCTATGGGAGCTGTTGGGTGCTGAACTGCTTGTTTTCCAGTGCATCCAATTGCAAATGAGCTTGAACTCTCAACGGAGCCATCTGATATGAAGATGCGAAAAGTAGTTCGTGAGTGTTTAATTCTGTGCACCAGCATTTATTTCTGCACTGGCTTGTTTGCTTACCTTCTCTTTGGTGAGGCAACAAGTGATGATGTTCTAGCAAATTTTGATGCCAATCTTGGCATTCCATTCTCTCACACACTCACTCTCTTAGTGCGTGCCAGTTATGCCGTACACATCATGTTGGTTTTCCCTCTATTGCATTTTTCACTCCGTCTTAATGTTGATGGGCTCCTATTCCCAAAGGCAGCTGCTCTAGTCCATGACAACCTCCGCTTTGCTCTTATCACTGGTTTCTTAGTCTTCCTTATTTTTTTTGGCTCAACATTGGTGCCCAATATTTGGGTTGCTTTTGAATATACTGGTGCTACAGTGGGTGTTTGTCTGGCCTTCATCTTCCCAGGCCTCATAATGCTCAAGTGAGTTCAACTCTTTTGCTACTCAATGTACTATGATTTAATCCTATTTTTTTCTGTCGTTTTCCTGCTGATCACCAGGTTGAAGCTTTACCATAATACTGGCACATGCTGATTTTTGGTGTTTCTGGGGGGTGGGTTTTCAGAGACAAGCCAGGGATGGCAACTGTAAGGGATAAATGGGAGGCTTGGGTAATGGTAATACTTGCCATGCTTTCTAGTGTAACAGTAATTGCCACAAATCTTCTCACATCATAGAAACCTTTTCTAAAATCTGCCACACTATTGATCCCTTGTGGTTTATTCATACCTGAATCACACCATGGTATAGCTACAACTCTGCAGTAGAGCATCTCCAATGACAACCTTAAAAAGGCAAGAATGACAAACTTTGGGCTCTAAGCTGCTGTGCACTACCGATGACCATCAACTGATGGAAAGAATCAATTGATTTTGTGGAAATTAAGTTATATTTGAATGAAAATATTGAATGACATTGCATGTGACTTGAATTGAATTAAATTTGAATTGAATTGTGTTGTATTCAATTTTTTAATTTAACTCAAATTGAATTGAATCCAAATTCTTGAAATGAATTTAGATAGATTGAATGGAATTGAATTTCCATTGAATTGAATTCCAGTTTGCAACTTTCTCAACATTCAAAAAGAAAAATGAGGATGGCTAATGCTTCTCACCTCCCAAAAATCCGAGACTTATTAAAGAAAATTTATGAAGTGACTTGTTGCTGCCTCTGATCTTCCCAGAATTCAATAAATCCTCCAGTCAAAGATAAGAACTGTCCATTTTGGTGGTGGCTTTGGGGCAGATCCAGTTCTTTCATGGTCGAACATCCAGTTTTTGGAGGCAGTGGTTCTTTTCATAAAATGACCCTTGTCTATGTTTGTCCATACTTATGATAAGCTTTGGCTCATGCTTTATGTTGCAAGATGTTTAAATTACTTATGAGTCCTCATTGTGTGGGAGGTACAAAAGTATTGTTTGCTTCTTCCTTTTCCACATCTGCCCTTGGCTGGATCAATCTTTTTCTCAAAAAAGATGGATGATACTCAAACACACTTTGGACCCATGTTATGCACATTTTGGGCTTGCAATGACATATTTGTACCAGGCCGATGGTATTTGTGTACTTTAAAGAACCTGTCAGCTGGTTCCAGTGTGAGGTCCAAAATTGATTTTTGGCTGGTTTGAGGAAGGTATTGAAAATGGTAGGGAATGGGTACAAGGTTAGTATCACCTCACATCCTTACCAGGCGGGTGCTAATCTCAGGTTGGCATTGCCTTAGGCCATACCATCCAGATAGGGTCCTTGCTATGGTTGTTGATACCAGCGCAGACCTATAGACCAGACCTACTCCCAAGGGTAGCCTACTCCCAAGGGCCTCCCCTAATATTCAAGCCTATACCCTCAGTAGCCTCAAGGCTGCACCTTCAAATTAGGGGAGGCGTTGGGGAGCAGGCCTTCCACTACATTTAAAACACATGGCCACACCATGAGAACCCTTGTGTAAGAACCTACATTCCCTTGCCCTTACAAAACATAACCCTGGTGTGACCTACCAACTACCTCACTCCCATTACATACCATTATGCATGTGTGACATAGCAGCTACCCCTATTCTCATCAGTAAAGCACTGCCTGGATTTTTCCTTTGTATTTTCAGCTGCCTGCCTGAAGAAACCTGTTTTCAGCAAGCGGGATCTTCTGCGGTGGAAGTTACCAGCCAGGCTGTACCGGGATCTCTTGACCAGCAGAAGGTACCAGCCAGCCTATCACTATTTCTAAAAAGTGAAAAAATCCCAGCTTGATTTACATAGGAAGAGGACCTGAGTACAGACCCTTCCGTGATTTTCGACCTGTTCTCTTGGCCTACCGGCCTCAGGCACAGATCTGAAATCACGGAAGGCCCTTCTCCCATACGTAAAACACTCTGCAATTTGCGGCAGTGTTATTGGAGGGCTTATGTTACGGAATCCACGAGCAGGCATTTTGAATGCTGCAGAAGCAAGCGTTTCACTTTTCCAAATGCCCATGTATCCTTTTTCTTTTTTTTATCACGATACCCAGTGGCTATCATTAAAAAAACATTGAGGTTTATGGCAGGTAATGCCCTTGTGCCAGGGCATTCCCATTATTTGGTCTCTGGGTAAATTTCCACAGTGCCCCAGCCCTAGGGTGTTACCCTACACTTAAACATCACTAACCCCATAAACCCAATGGACCTGCCTTTCCTCAACAGTAGAGTACTGCAAATACTGTGAGGTTTTTTGCTTGGTGGTTCAAATCTCCTAATTTTTGAGATAACACCTTCATGCTACCACCCTTGGCTCCAATACACAAATTGGGGGAGGCCCTGGGGAGCAACCCTTCCCCTATATGCAAAGCCCTGAGAGAAATTCTGAAGGTGTATTTGGCAGGCATGTTATATCTTCATGAATAGCCCTCTCAGAAAAGAAGAGGGTTCTTACATCTATTCCTTAAGAGTGGGAGGGAGGGAGCTTATGCCTACATGTAGGCACCATAAGCTCCTAGGGATAAGTTGGCTCCCATTCTTGAGGAGTAGGTGTAGGAACCCTCCTTCTCCTAAACCTCATGATCTACAACTGTCTAGTTTCATGATAAGGTTTGCCTCATGCTTTACGATGGGTAAAGACCATGGGTGTAGGACATTTGTCAAACTGCAAGGCCAAACTTGGCCACCTCATCATAGGCACCTTATTTTGGGAATGCCTAGACCTTGGGACTTTACCATACACTTAAAACATAAATCGAACTGATGTGTTATGTTGTTATAACCTCCTAAGGGTGGGTTATGTTTAAAAGAGTTGTTTGAAATCAATAACATTAGATTAATTGTAGTGATGCAGGCCCTGGGGGCATACATTAAGGTTCATAAATCAGTTCGCTCCTTATAAGGATGATCATTTTGTCGCTGAGAAAAAGACTAGAATGCAAAACCATAGGAGTGTGTTTATATGTTCCTATTCTTTACTACATGGCAATTTTGCCTATGAAATTTTGGTATCATTACATCACCGGATGTAAAATTTCAAACCTAATAACTTTTTTTTAGGGCACTTGGGATCAAATGTTGGTGATTTCAATTTTCAATAGAGTTATTCATAAAGTGTGAACTTTTTTGGGGTGAGAACCTTGTGTTTGTTGAAAACACGGGGTGCAATTAAAAACACACTGTGAAGAGCTAACAAAGGGACATAGGGCGAAACTTGGAAATGCATTCAAATCAGTGCATTTCCAAGTTTGCCCTATGTTTTTTTGTGTGTGTTTTGACTCATGCACCATTTGACACTTGGGAGAACTATAAAAGGAAAAGGCTTCATGGTTTGAAGGGATTTGTGGAAGGAACGAGTAAATTAGACCAGGAGGCCTTGAAGTGGTTGCAAAATAGATTAAGGTTTTTTTTTAACACCAAAAAGGTAGTCATTTTTGAACATCAAGAAAACATTTACAACTTTTTTAGGTTTATACAAGTGTTAACAAAGCTTGAATATGTGGTGGTAAAAGTGAATTTAATTATTGCAGAATTTTTCCAAACTACTATAACAACAGATTTACACTTCAACATGCATACATTCACAATTTCTAACTTGATTTTCAACACGTTTAATTATGCAATCCATTAAAACACTAAATTCATGGTTATTTCATATAACTAAAATTTGCATTTCAGAATGTATTATAAAAAACTCCAAAGAAAATATTTCAATTCATTTCATCATATTTTGATATTACAAAAAATTCACACACCAATATGAACATAAAAACCATTACAGAAGTCTATATTTCTATTTTACTGAAAATTGAATCAAAATTAAAACAAAACTCTATGTTTTGTTGAAATGAAATCCAAACAACAAAATAAAATTTGTGGTATATCAAAACAAAATTTGTGGTTTTCTACTACAAAGCATTTACAGTTCCTCTTACTCTCTCCAAAATTGTGTCTAAGAATTATCACCCTTCTTCCCAAAACTCTCCCCTTTGGATAATCCCAAGTCACATCATCATGGTTAAAAAATAACAAGAATTCAAAATTCAAACTAACAATGTTCGATGATTAGTCCCTATCCTAAATGCCTTGCTCATCCAAACCATGTATTCATCCTACTTTCTTAACATTACCCTTTTTGTACTTTGGATTTCGTTTTTGAAGTCCTTGTAAATTATAGAAAATGAAATGAGAGTATTTCATATCCTTCTAAACATCTATCTCCTCTATTATAATTTTTGTAATCTCAACCTATACAAGAACCAATGGTTCTATACCCACCTTTGGCTTTGTAGTTTTGACATGTATTTCTATCTCTATAGTTTTGACCTCCTCCTCCCTTAACTCAGTCTATGGTTTTATTTCCAAGGGATGTATCTTGGATACCTCTTCTTCTATTGTTGAAATAATTTCCACCTATTCTTGTTCTTGAATTCTTTGTGGTTTTTTTCTTTTCATGACCCCTTCCTCTAACATCCTATGGTTTCTTTGTCTATACCTCCTCCTAAGCTACTCCATTTTTGGGGTGTTGTGGTTCTTCAATCTGCACTTCTTCTTCCTAAATTGTTCCATTGGGCCTTCCTTCAGTCTCCTCATCCTAGTTCAATGCCTCTATACTTGTTGGATTATAATAGATAAAATCTAGATTTTTTTTTTGATAAGTTTCCAACTTGTACCTTAATTTTTTTTCATTTTTTCTATGTTGAGCCATATTTTTCTCCAACTCCTTTAGAAAATACTCCTTTGTAACCTCCCACCATTCCTTAGATTTTGCTTTAGATTCCTTCATCTTGTTCTTTGTCTTCATCAAGGTATAATATTACAACATCTATTCATGATCCTCCAGCCTTTTCTTAACACCACTAGGTCCAAACTCTTCTTTTGTTCTTCTGCAATCTCCAACTATGTTTGCAGCTATTGTAGATTATTCTAATACTATTTTTCCTCCATCAACGTTTTTTTTTTGCCTCTGTTGTCTTTCTTCTAAGCTCTTCGGAATTCAACAAAACAACATTTTTCAAATTCACTAATTCCAAATCTATCAAAAACATTCTCCTTCTCCTTCTTTTTATCATTAGTAAATGTTTTCACCTAACTACCCAAAGCCTCATGTTGTTGCTTATGTAATGTCAATGCCTCCATCCACTTTCTCTTTGTGGTTTCCCAAACTTCTGCTTCAACTTTTGTAATTCTTCATCCTATGACTTCATCCATGATGTGCTCCTCATTTTCATCCTATAGTTTCTTTATGAACATTCTAATCTTCTACTTACTTCTACCTTGTTCTTCTTCTAGATTTCCACATTATGTTTATACCCTTTTGGAAATCCCTGTCTTTATCCAATTCTTCTTATAATACTACCTTCTCCTTCTCCCCTATGGTCAATATGTTTTTCAAATTATTCACTTCCAAATTCAAATACCCCATATTTAGACTCACAATTGCCATGGTTTGAAATAATTCAACTGCCTTATCTGTTTACGTTGCTTCTATAGCTACCTTTTCCACAAACTTTGGTGTACTTATCTATGTCATAAGATTTTTGGATCCTTTTCAAATGATCCCATCTCCTACACCAATTTGTTTCCCTAGCCCAAATTCAAATGGAAATCCCTCTATAGATCTTGGTCTACTAATTAAATAATACTTGTAATTTTGATGGTTTAAACACTGCAAAAAAAGGCTATGTCTCCATTTTTTCCATATGCAGTCCAGTAGCCTATAGACCTTCCTATGTATGTTATTGTTGTTGTTCTAATTATTGTTGTAAATGCTAAAAATGTTGTGGACTTCCAGTGGCCTCCATCCAATCTTCATATACATCCCCATCAAAATGTGGATGTTCATCACCCTTTAGAAACCTTGTGTCATGTTCCTTTTTAACTTCCTACTTTTACTCCCTTAACTGCCTCTCTTGTGGAGATTCATCTGTAGTACTTCCTGCCTTTGCTCCCTCAATTGTCTCTCCTATGGAGATGTCATCTATGCTACCTCTACAATTTGTTTGGCTGCCTATACCATTGTTGGCATTGCTCGTACCACTATTGGCATTACAGATGGTTCCACTCTACCCCTCATCATTTTTTGTGCCCTTACTTTTATGCTCTCATGTTCCCTCTTCACTCGTAAGCTTGAGGCTCCACCTTCTTCAACTTTGTTCGTCCTTTTAATAACACTTTTTGGAGAATTTGCTATAGCCTTCTTTCTATTTTCTAATGTTGTCTGCATCTCCTCCCTAGTTCTCTTTACTTTGACCAGTGGGTTCTGTGGGTTCTCCTTTTGATGAATAAACAAATAATGAAAGATTTTTGCTAATACCAAAGCAAACTGACATGTATCCTTCTTATCCCCCTTATTTTCCTTTACATACTTATACCACCAATCTAGCTCACTACACAAACTATTGTATATAATATGTGCCTAATGAGCCTAATCTACCCTTTTTTTGTTCTTATCAATGTAATAACATTGTTGTTGCTAAAATATTGTACCTTTTCCTTCTTATAAATCACAAATATGATGGCAAGATACCTAACAAAGTATGGTAGACCCAAACTTTTTGCATTCCATTAATCTACTGAAGAATTTGTAAGTGCAAGTCTATAACTTTGTAATGCCTAGACTGCTAGTGATTTATTAACCTACCCTTTCGGGTCTTTTACATACCCTTATGCACATACTCCAAAGACATTTACAATCAATTGTTTGCTAATGACATACACATTATTGTTATGCCCAAAGTATATATTTGTGCCTTTGATCATGAATGTGTTTAGAAATTCCAACATGACATCAAGCATCAGTGCTTCCCAACTCGTAAAAAACAAAGGAACAAGGCTTGTTTTAGAAGCCCACTATTCTTCCTCGTTGATATCCTTCCAATTCTCCATCCTTTCAACATGCCTATTATAGTTGTGTTTTGTTTGTATCCACATGAATCGCTCAAGATTTGGAATACAAATACCTTTCTCTAGAAGTGTAACTTTGTCCATGATTATGCGTCTTCTTTTCATTGCAACTTCTAACTCACACCTTTCAATCTCCATTGCCCTTCATTGTGTTTATGGCATTGCTTACACTTATGTGGATTGTTGTACTTCCACTCACACTTCTGTGGATGCCTATACTTCCACCTCAATGACATTTTCCTCCCTTGCATTCGTCTACATTATTTATGCTTCAACAAATTACTACTCCATATCTTCATCTTCTTCTGATTCTTCAATGAACATCAAATTTACTAATGTAGTTCCTGGTCTTATCTATTGTCTTGTATGCCAACATTTTATGCTTCTATGCAAAAATTCAACTACAAATGTTCCAATCGTATCTACATCATGAATTATTGTTTGCGCAAATTGTATCTTGTCAATATATGCCTTTCCTTTTGCACATTTTGAAGATGATGATGAATACGACGACCTTATAGCCAATGGCTAAATATTCAACATGCCTTCATGTTATGCACTTTTTAACTCCTCTTCTACTTCTTTTCTTCTCAATAATTATGTTTTGTCCTCTTACCTTCGTCTATGCTCACTCTTTTACACTTCATTTTCCTTTGCTATTCTTTGTAGTTTTTCAATCACATTTTTTGCATTCATGCTATTGCATGTGAACTCTAGAACTTTGAAAATGTTCACAACTTCCAATAATAGACGAAAACAATTTTTGACAGTTATTCTATTTTTTTACGTCCTTGAGCTTCCCACCTATCATATTCATTTTTTTATTTGCTCATTGTCTTTTAATTAACACATGATCCTTTAAATTAATACAGGCCATCACTACCACTTTATGTGTCCCTTGTATAACCACATGTAAGCACTTCACATCATCATTAAGAATGAACTTTTCATATTTCATCTTCTAATTAGCCCACATTCTAATCTCCCTACATTAATTGTATAGACTCCACATCATTCACGCTTTACATTTTTTGTTGACTATACCCATTTATCTACTGATTGTGTCAACTCATCTATTAACTATGGCAAATCATTTACTAACTATATCGATTTCTCTACTAAGTATTTCAACAAATCTAATGTTTGTGCGAAACCCCTGATGATTGGGCAAATACTTGTATTGATTTAGTCGATACCCCTAATAGATCATCTTTAGATCTTTGGATCCCAAATCCTTCACTTTTGTAGTTATTACTCATATGTAGATCGAAAATCAATACTATGTTGATCGTAGGATCTTTCATCTATTCATCATCTTCATTATGTTGTAGATGTGGTTTATGTATTTCACAATCTTCATCTTTTTCCTCCATATTGGAATTATCCGCCTGAATTCCACTTGCACTTTGTTCCCAATGTATTGGCATTTGTTGTTCTTGTTTCTGAACTTCAAATTCCATGTATTTGTAAGGTTTCAGCTTATTCACATTGACCAACACATGGTTAGTTTCAAACTTCTCAATGGTCACCAATAACATAGTGTTATTTGGCAACACATATTGTACTATGTATGATCTAAACCATTTCCTAGTGAACTTCCCTAGGTGTGACTTATTATCATTTGGAAACCACATAACATAATCACCAAAATTGAACTATTTTTTTGGATTCTTTTGTTGACTCCATAATGCTTTCTTCCATTGTTGAATACCTACAATTTTTGCAACTTGCATTCTAAGTTCTTGCAACTTTTCCAGCTATGTAATTCTACTAGTTAAAACTTTCATTGAAGTATTGTCTCTTTCATTTCCACCATCAATTAGCACTATGTACTTTATGGGCATTAATGGATGTAATCCATACATTATTGATATGGCGTATACCATGTTGCTACTTTGTATGTAATTTTATTTAAAAAATTACATTTTAGATAGATGTTCATCCCAATCTGTTATATTTTCACTAACTTGGTCAACAATGTCCCAAATACCTTGTTAGTAGACACAATCTGCTCATTCCCATGAGGATAATAGGTTGTAGAATTCACATGTTTCAATAAAAAATGATATGTTAAATACTTGATGGCATCATCAATGAAATGAATTCCCTAATCTGTGAATATAGTTAAAGGACATCCAAACTTGGTTAATTTGCACTCATATAAATTTTTTGATGTGACTATTACAATATTAGTTCTCAATGTTCTTGTTTCCACCCACTTGGTAGCATAATTTATGGCTATATGAATATATTTCTTTCTTGTATATCTTCTACTTGCTTAATTGGCCCCATAAAATCAGGTCCCCATTTCATAAATGGTTCCTTTGGAGGACTTGTGACCAACTTTGCAAGACTTTGAATTGCCAATCTTCTTTGACATGCATCATAAGATCTGCAGTAATCATGCACATCTCTTTATATAGTTGGCCACCAATATCTAACATCCAATATCTTCTTTTGTGTTATTTTAGTTGCAAAATGCCCTCTTGAGGGTCTTTCGTGTAGTTCTCTCATCACTATCTGGGCTTTTATAGTTGTCAAACTGTCATAGTATATTATCTTGGCCCATTCTATACAATTCACTATTCTTTAATGTGAAAATTTCTACTCTCTTGACGAATCTCTGTTTTTACTATACCAATAACCTGCCCTCAATTTGTCATGTTCTCAAAAATTCTTTCACATCTTTCAACCATTAAGGCTCTATGTAAAATAAACTTGCATTTGTGGTTTGATCAGACACACTTGTGGGTTTCATAATATGTGGTAGTCTTGACAATGCATCTATAACTACATGAGTTGCCTAGTTTATACATTATTGTGAAGTCATATTTTAGGAACAATAACAACCATCTAATTACTTTCCTTAAAACTTGTGGTTTGTTGACCAAATAGACCAATGCCATATGATGCACATAAAAGACAAACAAACTTCTTGCCCAACAAATAATGTTTGAACTCGTGCAAAGCAAAAACCATTGCTAAAGCCTCTTTGTGTGTTGTGCTATAATTTTGTTTTGTTATGTTCAAAAACCTAGAAACATACACTAATGGTTGATCACTCTTCCCTATTACATTCTAAGACAACATAACCCCCACAACTAACAAGGATGCATTTGTATGAACATGAAACTCCACCTGTTGGTTTGGTGATTTTAATATTGATGCTTCAATATATTTTTGTTTGATCAATTCCCAAGCCTTCTGACATTCCTCTGTCCAAATAATATTTATTTATTTTTTGGTTAGTTTAGTGATAGGTGCCATAATAGTAACAAAGTTTTTTATAAAACATCTATAAAACAATGCCATCCCATTGATTAATTTAATCTATTGTGGATTCTTAGATGGTAGCACGTTTACTATTGTTTGTATTTTCTTTGGATCTATTAGTTTCCCTTCTTTGGAAATAGTAAAACCTAATCTCATCCCTGAAAATACCATAAATGCACATTTGTCTAGATTCAGACTAATGCCATATTCTTTGCACTTTTGAAAACATAATTTGAGCTTTTGTAGATGACTGTCCATGTCATTATACACTATAAAATCATCCAAAAATATCTTCATAAAATTGTCTAAATATTCTTTGAATGTTTTGGTAACAACTATTTGATATGTTGGAGGTCCATTTTTAACTCCAAATGGCATCAACTTCCATATAAAAGCACTACAATCTATAATAATTGCAATCTTGTATCTATCCTTTAGAGCTATGGGGATTTGATGATATCTTGAATATCCATTTTAAAAAGAATATGCTTCATACCCTGCTACTGTGTTCAACAAAGGTAATGGGTATGGATCCTTCTTTTGTGGCTACATTTAATTTTCTAAAATCTATACAAATTCTTAGTTTGCCATTTTTCTTGGGTATTATTACTATGGGTGACAATCATGTAGCCTCTTCTATATAATGAATAAATTTAATTGCTAACAACTTATCTATATCTTATTTGACAACTGTAGCATAGTTTGGATTTAATCTATACATGGCTTGATGTGCCAGTGGTATAATAGTGTCCAATTCAATTCTATGTTATGCTAGCTCTAGTGGAATCCCTTTCAAATGTTTATACGTCCATGCAAAAACATCTTTGAATTCCTTCAATAACTATTCCACTTCCAACACCTTGCTTGTTTTTAGTTGTGCATTAATCTTCACCATTTATAATTCTGCATTAGTTCCTAAATTGAGATTCATAAATTGTTGATCTTCAGTTAATGTCCATCAAGCTATCTACAATTCATGTGCTTTGATTTTTGCTAGAGTTTCATCCATTACAACACTCCCTAATTTATGACTATAGTACGTCTTCGAATACACCTTGTCCTCCAGAGCTACTTTTAGTTCATATTTCTTACTAGCTATTTTTTTTGTGCTATGTACTCCAAAGTCCAACTTTAAAATACTAGTATGAACATTTGTATCCATGTTCTCCACTTCCATGGTTGTCACAAATTGAATTGTCTTAGGTAAACTAATTATTCCTATTGAAAACAATTATAGTTTTGTAGCAAAAATGATATCTTCCTCTTCATTTGTGATACCATTCTGATAATCATAGCATAGTAACACTTCTGGTTTTCTTACTTCACCTCCCAAATGATTGGTGACTGTAATTGTTTTAACTGTCCCATTCCCTTGTATGGTAAGAGTGTTACTCCCCCAATCATGTGTTATTTTAGCATCCTTCAACCATGGTCTCCCCAACAACATGGAATAAGTAGAATCTACCACATTATTTTGAAGTACAATAAATGTTATGTAAGGAATGCCATGAACATATATCTTTAGATTTCAAATCAAACCCACTAGTTTTGTGGTTGTTTTATTTGCCATCCTCAGATTATATGGTGTAGGTTTAGGCTTTGGAAGTCCTAACTTCAATCTCAATTGTTCTATGATAACATTAACTCTAGAACCTCCATCCAACAACACATCCTCCATTGTATTATTCCCAATCTGTACTTGGATAATTGCCATATGATTATTTATTGTTACAACAGTTGTTGCTACCTCTAGTATTTAAGAACCAGCTTGTTTTTCTATGGTTGTTCTACTTAAATTTTAAGGTTTCTTTGATTTTTACTTATGCTTCATATATCTCTTTAACTCAAGAACTATTTTAAACAATTGTCCCAAGTTCAAAATATAACTTGTTTCTACCATCTACTTACCAATGTCTAAAAAAATTTGTTCTATTGTAATCAATTTTTCTTGTGAACTTGCTACTTCCAAAAATTTGTGTGCTTCCATAGGAGTAGTGTTTGGCATACCTAGCCAAGTTGTGTTACATCCCTCCATGGATATGGATGGCCCTTTTGTCTAGGTCTATGTCTTTTGAATTTGTTGAATTGTCTCCACCATTTATTTCTTCAACCATTCTTCTTTCTCCTAGTCAATAGCACTTTTTGCTTTCCTTGGCTCTCTATCCTTGAACACCTATTCTTCAATTGCGTTACTTCTTGTTGTAACATTAACATCCACCACATTCACATTTGCAATGACTATTTGTGTCTTAGCAATAGGTTGAACTTTTGCTATTATCACAGATTTCCCATGAAACGTCTTTTACATTTAAGTAAACTTTGGATAGTCTATCATTTTATGTCCACTCAAACCACAAATGTGACAGGCATATGGAGATGTCTTTTGAAGTTTTTGACTAGGTTGGGCTACTTCTGTACTTGCCATTATAGTTTGTTCCTTCTTTTTGCATGTCTCCACATTGTGATTAATCGTTCCACAATTTGTGCAAAACTTGTCGGTCTTCCCTGTATTACTTCATGTTTTTGGTGGTGCTACTTGTTTTGTACTCTATGTTACCAATAGTGCACTCCTTGTTTCAAGAGTAGTCATCCCATCTTCACACAACATTGTTGTTTCCTTATTCTATTGAAGTGTCAATTACTTCATCCCTATAGTCGCAATTCTAAAGTATCATTTTAGACTCGCTTTAAACATAGTAGTCATGAAACTATTTGTGGTTGGTACTTGTAAACCATGAACTAGCTTCTGAATCTACTCATAATAAACCTCCACCCTTTTAGTCTCCTCCTCCTTCATGTTTTTTAGCTCCATGTATATTTGCTTGTCATTTTGAGTCTTTTGATGATATTTGCAAAATGCATGTGTGAGTTTCGAAAAAGTACAATCAAGAAATTTTGACATGTAATTATGGCACTAGTTTGATGACGTATCTCTTAGTGTGTTATTAAATGAATTAATGAAATACTCTTTAGAAGTTTCTGCATTTATTTTCATTACAGAATTGAACATTCTGACATGAACATTTGGGTTAGCATCTTTTTTGGAATCAGGATACTTAAAAGCCACCTTATTTGGCCTCACAAAATGGCCATTTCTATGGTCGAAAATTCCTTGAGTTATGACAAATGGTTTTCAATGCCATCCTTTTGGATTTTTTGCATATGTACTTATGTACCTTCTAGCAGTTATTGAGTTCATCGGTGGTCAATAGGTGGTTTTATGTACATGGATAGTCATTATTGGATTGATAAACACCATTTGTGGTGTCCCAACAACTTTAATATTTATTAATGGTAGTCCCAAACTTCTACTCAAACTCCTTCCTATCGAGAATTCATCTGATCCATGACCCAAATTAATTACAAATTCAATAACTACTCCCCTTTTATCAACATTTGTGTTGGGCGCAACAACTTTGTCCACTCCTATGGTTCTTATTACCACATTATGTGATTGAGTAACCTTTATCCCAACATGTTGTCTTTGGGTTTCAACAATTACTACTTTCGACACTCTTGGTGAAGTTGTGTTGACTCTAGTTTGACAATGTTCCAATATGTGGTTACCCATAGGTATCCTTTGTGGTGCAGAATGTGGATGTGCATACACCTCTAGTTTTTTGCTCCTAATATGAACAAATGGATGAATTTGTCAACATTGTAGTCCCAATTAGCTTCCCAACTCCATGCCTTTTAGTCTATTCTGGACTACAGGAATTCTTGGTTCATGTTCTTGTGATTGATCCATTAATGCTCCTGCCACATTCTATAACTCCACATGTCTAGTAATACATGCTTCGCTATGGAAAGGCACAAAAGGACAATCCATGATTGCATGTCCTTCTTCCTCACAGAATACATATATTTTTGAAAATAATATGAATACCTCCAAATCCACATATTCATGATCCCATGTTTGGGTTGTGTACCTTGTTTGATTAAGCTTTAAATTCCCTTGATGTGAGCGTGTTTGTGATATTTTACCCAACACATTCGCCTATGCCTCTGCATGTTTTCAATCTCCTCAATCTCTTCAAGAACATTGATATTGGTGTTTTCTTCCACCTCCCAATCTTCAACTAGTTCATAGTAATTTGGAAATGTCGATTGATACACAAACCTAGGTTGTATACCTTTTGTAACATCCTTTCCTTGGTTAGTCACTAACTCTAAAGTTGAAATAACATGTAGTTAATCAGTTATTGCAAAAGTCCCTGCTCCATCTTAATCTCTATGACTTTGAACCATAGATTGTGGTTACGAAATATACTACACCCACTCATTTGAATGAGTAGGCAACTACACCTCTTTCCATGGAGATTGTCATCTATAATTGTGCCTTCTTTGAAAACCCCTAGTCCATATTTCACACCATACCATTTCTTGTGGTAGAAACAACTTGTGCCTTGCAGGTTTTTCCTCTATTCTCAAAATTCATCATCTATCCAACATTAGATTTTGATATTGGGTTTTTGTAAGCCTTGCATGTTCCGCTCCATTTTCAAGATTGTTTTTTGTTCATCTTTCAATGACTTGAGGCTTTGCCTCCAAGTCCAATTGTCACTATAAACTTCGAGCTACCATCCAATTCATCTTGTTTCATAATCCTTCATTTTTAGAATTTGTAGATTGCTTTACAATCCTTATAACATCAACCGCTTAACTTTTGATATTTTTTAGCATACCCTTTATATTTTAATTTTAAAAAAAAAACCCATTTGTCTAAACCTTTTCATCTTCAGTACAACAATATAAATTGTAGAAAAACCTACTCATTATTGTAATAAAAATAGAAAAGCATTCCCCACAAGATGGTTGCCAAATGGTAGAAGTGAATTTAAAATCATGTTGAATTATTCCACACTACTGTAACAAAATATTTGCACTTCAACATGCATACATTCACAATTTCTAACTTGATTCTCAACGCACTTAACTCTGTAATTCATTAAAACACCATACTCAAGGTTATTTCATATAACTGGAATTTGCACTTCAAAATGTATTGTTAAAAACTCGATAGACAATATTTCAATTCATTTCATCGTATTTTAATACTACAAAAAATTCACACAACAATATGAACATAGAAATCACTATAGAAGTCAATACTTCTCTATTTTACTAAAAATTTAATTATAATTATAGCAAGAGTTTATGTTTTGTTGAAATGAAATCCAAACAACAAAATAAAATTTGTGGTATATCAACACAAAATCTATGGTTTTCTACTACAAAGTACTTATAGTTCCTCTTACTTTCTCCAAAATTGTGTGTCTAAGAATAAACATCCTTCTTCCCAAAACTTTCCCCTTTGGGCAATCCCAAATCACATCACCATGGTTAAAAAACAACAAGAATTCAAATTCAAACTAACAATGTTCCATGATCAGTCCCTTCTTGTTCATCCAAACCATGTATTCATCCTACCCCCTTGACATATGGGTTTATAGAACACCACAAGAAAGGGCTTGTTTTTTAAAATTTATATGAATGCCCACTAAGCACAAATGTCTAGGTTTTTTAAAAACCACAAGCTTGGGTTTTTTCGTTTTTTCGTGCTTGTTTTTTAAGGTTTGTATGAGTATTATAAGAACTTGTTTGAAGGAGGAGTTCCAACATTTGAAGGAGGAGTCATGCATTTGATAAATGTTGATTGGCATGTGCATTAATAGAAAAAGACATTGTGCATTTGAAAAAAAATTGATAATCAGTTGACATGTGCATCAACAAAAAGAGGTATGTTGCCATAGTCTACATGGCTTAAGAGAAAAATGTTGTGCACATCAACAACAAAAAATGTCGGGTCAATCAACTATGTTAGTGTAATCTACATGGTTCAACAAAAAGTCATGTGCATCAACATAAGAATGTTGGGTTGGGTGATAATGCATTTGGAAGAGGTCAAGTGTTTGAAGAAGGTCAACAAGTAATCATTGTTGTTATAAAATCATCATTTTTTTTATTCAAGTAATTTGTCAACTTATGAGTGAGGTGCAAGGCTTTTAAAGCCATGGTCAGAATAGCAACACATTCCAATCAAGATGATGAAGTCTTCTATGACTATGTGGAATATTTCATGATTTGATAATCACTATTGTGTGTGTGTGGTCTATATACACCCTTCTATGGTTTCTTCCCACTTTTTGTTGCAAGATTTGTGAATTTGTACAAACCCTAACTAAAGGAAAATAGTTCTATCTTGCAAGAAACCTCCTTCATACGTTCACATGTACAAACAAATCTTCCACCCAAATCTTATAAACCCACGTATACCCAAAATCTCAATTTAATTCAAATGTGATTGGGAAAAAAAATTAGGTTGTTAACTCCTCTTCTAGGTTTTATTGTTATGCAACACATTTTCACCCATTTGCCTTTGATGCCTTCAATGTTTTGGCATCTTTATCAAGTGAATAAGGCATGGTTTTGGTTGTAGGCAAGAGTTTTCCTTGGAATGCATTGTCTAAAGTTAAGGAAAATTGATCATAAGTTCTACCCCAACACCTTGCCACTAATGGTAGTCACTTCAAATGTGTTTTGAATTTGAGCTTCGAAATTTGAAGACGTGTTTCAATCCCATTGATTTAATTTATCCCATTTTTTATGATTTAGAATGTGATTCTTTTGATGTCCTTCTATGTAGTGTGGAACAACCCCCTTGGAAGATCCATGTGTTTTTCCATAATTGTATAATTTTAAACATTCACAAAATTTGTGGAAAGTCTAATCAAAATTATTTAATTTGCTTACAATGAATGTTACTTTCAAAGTTCTGTGGCATTTGCTTCAAAATGCTTTTAATTTGCATCCCTTTTATTGAATCTATAATCTATAAATGATTGTTAATATCATTTTTTTTACTTATAAACATACAAAACTTCTTATATTTCATCCTCCCTCCCTCTTTCAATTTCCCTAGTTCTATAACATTTTTTTTTTTGCCTACAAGTAGTTACAAACCTTTGTTCAAAATCTTTGAAACCCTAAATCTATCAAACCCTAAAACCCTCTCCTTCATTGTTTTTTATGTAAATTTCCCATTTTATCTCTCTAATTTCAGAACACATCCTTTCTATGCATGTTGGCAACTATAAATTTTCATTCAAAATCTTTCCTTCACTTCATTTCTTTCTATTGTCAAGCCTTAAATCATTTTCCTCCATTTTTTTGTGTATAGGGTCATTCATGATTGGGGTACCAAAAAATGGACTCTAGGACTTTCTTAAAGTTACTTTGTACAAATAAAATTTACATTAAAAAAAATTTAATGAGAAAAATTGAATCGTCCAATATAAGTTAATTCATGTGGTGGTGGTAATTTTTCACATGCATACATAACTAGGCATATAATTCATTTTGGTTTGCAAACAGAAACATAGAAAATGCAAAAATGGGCTTCTAAAATCAACTTAACATGTTTTTTCACATTATTCTTTCCTACACATGTCACATGCATCTAAAGCTTGAAAATTTGAACCTAATGGATATAAAAAAATATCTAGATTATTTAATAAAAGAATCATTTCTCTTGCATCCCTTTGCTTCAAAATTTCAAGACTTTGAAATTTTCATGTGATTTTCTTTTTCATGAAATTGACATAACAAACATATAGTTGTATAAAGGGAAGCATGTTTTTCCTATTAAAAAAGTTTGAAATCAATTGCATCATTTTATGCATAATTCCTTTGCATTCCTTTAACAAAATACTATAATATGAACACTTGACCATAAATCAATCAAAAGACTCAAAAGGAATTTTATACAACATCCAATAATTGTTGGATTTTTTATAGTTTTTTTTATTCAATACTCTAATTGTGGGATACACCATAATTGTAATATACTAGACACTACAAAAATCTAAAATTTCCATTTAAAGTTGTTTTTGAGTTAAACACTCCTTTTTGGAACCCTCACCGTGAATAAACCCTATAAATTTCACTATGTATCTCTTTCTCTCTTTTTTAAATATGTACAACACATTCTCTCTATGCATGTTAGGAGCTACAATTCCTCATTCAAAATCTCTCCCTCATTTTTTCTACTTTTGTTTATGTTAAACCCTAAGTAATTCACCTTCATTTTATTTTGTGTATAATTCTCATTATTTCTTTGTCTTTGTCTCTTTAATTTTGTAACACATTTTCTTTCTACCTATTAGTAACTATAAATATTCATTCAAAATTCCTCCATCAATATGTTTCTTCTATTTCTATCAAACCTTAAATATCTTTCCTTCATTTTCTTTTGTGTAAAATTTGCACTTTGATTCTTTGTCTTTGTCTCTCTAATTTTGTAACACATTCCCTATCTACTTACATACAATTACATCACTTTTGTGTTAATTGAATTATAATTCTATCATTCTTTGGATTAATTAGACTATACTTTTGTTTCAATTCCACTAGTTATTTCAATTGATTCAAATAAATTTGTTCTTCAACTAGGTGTGGAGCGATTTGACATTGACCCAATCATGACCCAAGAAGTGATTTTGAAATACTAGATAGTAAGAGGCCCACAAAGGAACTTCAAAAATAGAAAACCTCGAGGTGCATTGTGGTTTTTTTTCATTTGACTTACCTAATTAACTCTTACAACCATCACTTCATGTTTCATAGTCATGAATAGAAAAAATGTGACACAACTTCTCTCCAACCAAGGTGTAGTTCCTTGATTATACTTTCCAACAGAAAAGCTTAAAAGACAAACTAGATTGAAGGAACTAAAGAAAAGAATAACCAATTAAGAAGGTGCAAAATGGGTTGTGTTGTAGAATGATTAGGTTTGGCTCAACTCAAATCAATTGATGACATCTAAAAGTTTTAAGTTAGTGAAAGAATCATTTTTTATTTTATTGGGTAGAAGTTATCACAACCATTAAATCAATTGAAGAAACATTTTGTTTGCCCATTGTGTCTAAATATGATAATCAATTCCACATATTTTTGCTTTTGGGTTGGAAATGTTATGTACATGTGATGTGCCTAATATCTAGATGTTAAATCCTCTTTAGCTTAAACCAAGGAATCTCTAAATTTTCTATTATTACTTTCCCAAATTGTGTTCAAAGAATTGGTTGAAATTCTTGTAATGATTGACCTCGTTGCCAAATGTTCACCCCATGCAAAATCACATTCAACCTAGGAAGATTATTTATTTCATTGACCATGGTGACCATGTGTGACGATACCTTGGTTAGGAATGCAAATGCTACTTCATCCTTCAAATATTGGAAATCATTAGTTTCCTTGACTAAAAGGTCATGAAATACTTCATTCAAAAGGTTGCATAGATTATACACCCATTCAACCTTGGGTCAAATTTATTAGTCTTTGGCTTTAACCATCTTCAAAATATTTGGTAAAACCATCCAAGTCTCACATTAGTGGGTGTGGGGTATAAGGCCTCACATGCCTTTTGAATTTGAGATTAATCCAACTGCCATTCATCATATTGACACCTAAATGCAATAAATGACATCCCCACTTGCCAAATCCATCACATGTCTACACCACATGCTTGAGGTCGATTGGGTGTGTTATATTGACTATATTCTCAACATTTTG